>TARA_R110002096_G_scaffold344921_7_pt1 | contig 183989 bp, 155 predicted proteins | sample TARA_R110002096 | Tara Oceans TARA_R110002096 (sample SAMEA4397295) | marine metagenome | biome: Polar Biome; feature: [DCM] deep chlorophyll maximum layer (ENVO:01000326); material: water (ENVO:00002006), including particulate matter (ENVO:01000060) such as... | depth 35 m
GACGCCGATGGTTGATGTGGTGCTGGTGATTCTGATTTTCTTTATGGCGAGCACGACCATCGCGGGGTACGAATGGTTTTTGGAGGCGGGGGTTGAATCACAGAAGGCTGCTGAAACAAGCACGGAGACGGCGCGATTCACGCTTCCTGAAGCGGTGATTGATGTCGATCTCGTGCGCGGCGCGGACGGGGTGACGGTGGTGTATGGCGTATCTGGAGATGCGGGGGTTTCGCTGGAACGCGGGGTGGAGATGATCGGCGCGATGGAGATCGGGGATGGGGGATCCCTTCGGGTGGGGCTTGGCGCGGGGGATGATGTGCCGATGGGCGATGTGATCGCGGTGCACGATGCGTGGAACGGTCGCGGGGTGAAGGTTGTGATGCGGACGGGGCGTTGAGTTTGAACACCACTAGAATAGGGCACGATGCTCAAGTTTCGATTTCAGTTTGATTTGGATGCCTTGCCGGAATCGACTGAGCGATTCAAGTTCTGCGTGTCTGAGCATGCCAAGAACTGCTGTCGTGTCCATTCGATTCACGATGGATTGGTTCGGTATCCGTCATTCACTGTTCGTGATCTCAAAGTGCAAAACAAACAGGTTGAGATGGTTGTCGTCCCTGGCACTTGGCTTCATGTATTCCTGATTTTTGTATTGACTGCTACTTCCGCTTGGCTGATCGTTGCTGTTTGGCAAGGTCTTTCTCGGAGTGATCCAGACTGGTTCTTCTTGATATTCCCGGTTATCTTTGGAGCATTCTGGTCGCTTTGGATCGTACAGAATTCTAGAAAGCTGCACAAGTTCTTCGTGTCAGTTGCAATGCAAGAGATCATTCTGTTTTGTTCATAAAGCCCACTAAATAATTTCAATCAAATCTTTACTTTGAAGAGACGAAGATTTGGAGTTTGTGTGCTTGGGCCGTGAGGCCGTGGGCGGCGCAGATTTTGTTGCGGAGTTCGATGAGTTCGGGGATCTCGGTGGTGATGACCTGTCCGGTGTCGACATCGATGAGGAGGGTGTTGCCGGTTTGTCCGATGGCGAGTTGGTAGTGGGCTTGCTCCCGGTCGAAGAGGATGTGCTGGATGATGCCTGCGGATTCGAGGAGTTTGAGGGTGCGGTAGACGGTCGCTTTGGACACGGAGTGTCCTTGTGCTTTGAGGGTGTCGAGGAGTTGGTCGGCTTCGAAGAGGGCGTCGAACTCGATGATGGTGTCGAGGATCTGGGCGCGTTCGGGGGTGTATTTGAGGCCTTCGGCTTTGAGGGTTCGTCTGAAGATCGCGCAAAGAGGTTCGATGAGTTCGGGCTGATTTATCGGGGCGGCGGATGCGTTGGCTGATTTGATGGGCTCGAGGGGCATGGGGTATTGTATGGCTGGATAGGATGGGTTGGCACCGGAGCGCGATGAACCGCTCGGGGCTGCGATAGGGGATGTTGATGAGCGATGAGAATGTGAATGATGCGACCCAAGTGAATCGGTCTTCACGATCCATTCTGCGGGTGTTGATCCAGGTGGTCGGATTCGCCGCGTCGATCGCGGCGCTGGGGTGGGCGGTGAAGGTTGCGCTCAAAGAAGAGAACCGGGCGCAGCTTGAGAATCTGCAGAACGCGTCGGTGGCGCAGGTGATGATGCTTGTTGGGTTGTCGTTCGCTTCGGTTGCGATCAACGGGGTGATCTTTTGGTTGGTGATCCGTCCGGTGCACAAGATCCGTGTGACGGATGTGATCTCGACCAATGCGATCGCGACTTTTTTGGCGTACCTGCCGTTCAAGTTGTCGTTGGTGGCGCGGGTTGCGATTCATCGGAAGCGGGACGGGGTTCCGGTGCTGACGATCGGGGCTTGGTTTGCGGCGATCGGGGTGCTGATGCTTGCGGTGCTTGGGCCGATGGCGTTGATGTCGTTTGTGCTGAAAGAAGTTGGGGTGCTCTGGTGGGTCAGTGTGATTGGGTCCGTCGCGCTGAGTGTCGGGGTGCTGATTGTGATCGCTCGCGCGTTCTATGGGGATCGCGGCGTTGCTCGGCTCGCGTCGGTGGGAGTGCTCAAACGAATCACGGAGATGGACTCGTTCAGCAAGATGCACGCTGGGTTTGATATGGTCGCGAGTCCGGTGAGCTCGATCTGGGCGAGCGTGTTCCGGCTTTTGGATGTGCTCGCGTTTGCGGGACGGTTTATCATCGCGGCGGCGGTTCTTGGGCTTCCGATCTCGGGGAATGATGCGTTGCTGCTCGGGAGTGTGTACTTTTTGATCGGGGTGTTCTCACCTTTCGGGATGCTGGGGACGCGCGAGGCGGGGACGATCGGGGCGGCGGCGCTGTTCGGCGTGAGCTCTGCGGCGATCGGGGACGGCGGCGAGGGACCCATCGCTGCGGCGGTGGTGTTTATTACCGCGATCGAAGCGGTGGTGAATCTGGGGTGCGCTGGGTTTGGGGTGGCGTGGCTGCGGATTGCTCCCAAGAAAGATCGGCTGGCTGATGATGGGGACGGGCTTGGTGTCCTGTAGACCTATCATCGTGCTATGAAAATTGCACTTGCTCAACTCAATCCCGTCATCGGGGACCTCGCGGGGAACTCGGCGAAGATTGTCGCGGCGATTCAAGATGCTCGGCGGCGGGGCGCGGGGCTGGTGGTGCTCTCGGAGATGGTGATTTGTGGGTATCCGCCGAGGGATTTGCTGTTGGTTGAGGGGTTTGTGGAGCGGTGTGCGGCGGCGGTGAAGGTGATCGGGGAGACGCATACTTCGGGGATTTCGGTGGTGATCGGCACGCCTTTGAATGTTGATGGTGGGATCGCCAACTCGGTGGTGGTGTATGAGAACAACGCGTTGGTTGGGTACCACGATAAGCGGTTGCTGCCGACTTACGATGTGTTTGATGAGGACCGGTACTTTGAGGCGGGGGATCGCGCGGTCGTGGTCGAGGTTGCGGGGGTTCGGATCGGGCTTGCGATCTGCGAGGATTTGTGGCGCGGGGATGATTCTGGGTTTAGCGCGAAATACAACGATGAGCCGGACCATGTTGCGGGGTTGATTGATGCGGGCGCGGAGGTGATTGTGGCGCCGAGTGCTTCGCCGTTTGTTGTGGGGAAGGCGGATAAGCACCGCGGGATTTTGCGTGGTCATGCGACCAGGCATGGGGTGCCTGTGGTGTCGGTGAATCAGGTGGGGGCGAATGATGATCTGATCTTTGCGGGTCAATCATGTGTGATGAACGGCAAGGGCGAGACGGTGCATGAGTCGGTCGCGTTTGATGAATCGCTTGATGTGGTTGATCTTGATGCGAGCGTGGTGGTTGACCATCGGGTGCTTGATGATGAACGCGCGATTGTCGAAGCGCTCACGCTTGGGGTGCGGGACTATGTGGGCAAATGCGGGTTCAAGAAGGTGTGCTTGGGACTCAGCGGCGGGATTGATTCGGCGCTGGTGGCGGCGCTTGGGGTGCGGGCGCTTGGCGGGGAGAATGTCTTGGGGGTCTCGATGCCTGGACGGTTCTCGAGTGAGGGGAGCAAGACCGATGCGTTTGCGCTTGCCGAGAATCTGGGGATGCAGTGCATCACGATGCCGATTGAGTCTGGTTTTATAGGCGTTTGCGAGTCTTTGAACCCGGCGTTTGAAGAAATCGGAGAGCGGACGCTTGGTGAGTCGCTCCCGGACCTGACGCAGGAGAATCTGCAATCGCGCGTGCGGGGGACGATGATGATGGCTCTGTCGAACCGGACGGGGGCGCTTGTGCTGACGACGGGGAACAAGAGCGAGATCGCGGTTGGGTATTGCACTTTGTATGGCGACATGAACGGCGGGCTTGCGGTGATCGCGGATGTTCCCAAGACGATGGTGTTCCGGGTGTGCCGATACATGAACGAACATTTTTCCGATTTTGGGTTTTCGTGTCCTCCGATTCCGGTGAGCACGATCGAGAAACCGCCGAGCGCGGAGCTGGCGCCGGATCAGCTGGATTCGGATTCGTTACCGGATTATGAAATACTCGACGCGATTGTGCAGCGGCACATCGAGGGGCATCAGAGCGCGGCGAAGATCATCGCAGAGACCGGGTTTGATGCTGCGGAAGTCGAGCGGATCTGCAAGCTGATTGATCGTAACGAATACAAGCGTCAGCAGATGGCGGTGGGTTTGAAACTGACTACGACGGCGTTTGGAACGGGGCGTCGGATGCCGATTGCGCAGCGTTGGACTCGTTGAGTGCTTTGGTCCCCCACTGTTCGGATTCGGGGACTGGTTTTCCGCATTCTGGGCAGGTGTCGGATTGGAGTTTGTAGAGTAGGTAGCCGCAGGTGCAGCGGGGTTCTTCGATCTGGACACGGACTTTGAGTTTGCAGTTCTGGCAGCGGGATTCTTTGTTGGATCGGGCTTGGATATTCGCGGCGCATCTTGGGCAAGTCAGCGTGACTGGGAGCGTGGTGTCGAACGAGGATTGTTCGTCATCGCCGGGCTTTGGGGCAAAGATTGCGATGGCTCCTGTTGCGATGGTTGATCCAGCGGTGATGATTGCTGCGATGGCGATGAGTCGGGCTGCCATTTCATCGAAGCTTCCGTAGCCGTCGTTGAGTATTCCGAATGTGATCAGGATGACCATTGTTGAAGCGGCAAGGATCGTGCTGCGTTTGACGATGCGGAATGCACGCAGTGGGTTTGTGAGCGGGACAATCATCAGTCGGTGTGCCGCGGCGAGACCGATCGTGAGTGCGATGAGTGCTGGTTTCCAGAAATACTGATCGCGCTGGTATCCGATCCATGGCTCAAACCAGAGCAATGTGATGAATAACAGCATCGAGAGGGCGAGTCCGGTGGTGCAAATTTGGAGCGTGCGTCTTTGTTTACCGTGCTTTGGTGCAACGGAGACGATCACAATCCCAGCAAGGGAATAGGCACCAACGATGAAGATGGTGATGAGGATTTTCTCATCGATCCAGCCGCTGGGTAAGACCACCGCGGCGATCCCGGTGAGCATCGCGAGGGCGACAAAGCTGAGGAATGTCCAGAGGATGTGTTTTTTGGTGATCATCGTGCTGATGAATCGGCTCTGTGCTTAGCTTGAGCCGGCACGCATGCGTTCGAGTCCTGCGGGGAAGGGGTAGCTCGGGAAGACCCCGACATCGGCGCGTTCCCACATTTGGGGGGCGGGGTAGATGTCGCCTCGGAATCCGGCGGCGTACATGGTGCGGAGGACGGTTTCGAAGCTTGGTTCGGTTTGTGAATCGTGATCGACGACCAGGCGGTTGGATTTGGCGCCGAGGAACGAGACGGAGCACACTGGGGCGCGGTCTGGCCGGCCTTGGAGCATTTTGTTGACGGTTGCGAATCCGCGGGAGAGGTCGGTCAGGGTGAAATAGTCCTGTTCTTTGGGACGCAGGAGCGCGAGCACGAGGACCGAGTCGAGGTCGAACTTGAGGATGTAGGGTTCGCGGTCTTTGGCGGCGTGGATGCTTACCGCGTCGTGGAACATTTTTGCGTAGCTGGTGACCGAGTTTGCGGACCATTGTGATGCGGTGACGAGGGATACAAGCTGGGCGATGACGCCGTTGGCGTTGTCATCGCTGTTGACGCCACAGATGACGGTTCGGTATCGACCTTGGAGGACATCCGAGAGCATGTCTTGTCCCCACATGGTGCGGATTCGTCCTCGCGGATTTGAGTTGGATTGTTCGGGTGGGAGAAGTGAGATCCGATCGGGGTATGAAGATGGGGAAAGAAGGGCGGCGGCGTCGCCTTCGTAGAGCCGGATTTGGTGTGATGATGACATGCTTGAACTCCTGTGCGTGGTACTCCCTACTCATCGGCAAAGAGTGGGCAAGGAGGCGAATCAAGTTGCTGGGTATTTGATATAAAACTCGTGCGATCCCGCGAAGATTGGGAGGACGATCGCGTGATGGATGAAGTCGGAGAGGAAGAGCATGATCGCGAAGATGATGACAATGGATGAGATGATTGTTTCGGCTGGGAGGAGTGGCACCGCGAAGAGGAGGGGGATGCCGGGGTAGCCGTGATGGATTCGGTAGCCCTTGGTGACTTTGGAGATTGGGCGGGTGTGGGTCGGGGAAGTCATCTTGAACCCGAAGCGCAGGATGATCGTTGCGAGCTCGAAAATGATGGCTGCGGCTATACCGGCGAGGATCGGATGTGAAAGTATCCAGTGCATGCTAGAGTATTGGCGCTGGGGGGCGAAATATTCCAGTTGCGGGGGTGAAGTTTGGGTTGGAGCGGTGAAAAAGGTGTGTAAAAATGAACAGCCCTCCGAAGCTTTAGGCTTGGAGGGCTGTAAAGTCGGCGATAACCTACTTTCCCGCTGAACAGTATCATCGGCGAGTTTGGCTTAACTGCTGTGTTCGGGATGGGAACAGGTGTGACACAAACTCTATGGTCACCGACAAACATCGGTGGTCAGGTTTCCCTGACCAAGATGTCGACGAAGAACGACGACGAGCAGAGCCGTGCGCCCTTTAGAGGGTATTGCACGGTTGAGAATAGTACCTTGAGTACTATCTTTTACACTTTTATACTTTATACATATTACTAGTTTAACTGATATTCATTTATGCGTTTGACCGGTGGACAAATCGTGATGTGTTGATTGTTATCAATCACATCGGCGATTGGTCGGGAGATCAAACCTTCGACCGTTAGTACCGCTCAGCTGAGGACATCTCAATCCTTACACCTGCGGCCTATCAACCTGGTAGTCTTCCAGGGGTCTCTCGTCAAAGACTAGCAAACCTGATCTCGAGGGGGGCTTCCTGCTTAGATGCTTTCAGCTGTTATCCCTGCCCGACGTAGCTACTCTGCGGTGCTCCTAGCGGAACAACAGAATCACCAGGGGTCAGTCCAACCCAATCCTCTCGTACTAAGGTTGACTCCTCTCAAGTTTGCAACGCCCACAGCAGATAGGGACCGACCTGGCTCACGCCGGTCTGAACCCAGCTCGCGTACCACTTTAATAGGCGAACAGCCTAACCCTTGGGACCGCCTTCAGCCCCAGGATGTGATGAGCCGACATCGAGGTGCCAAACCGCTCCGCCGCTATGGACGCTCGGGAGCGATAAGCCTGTTATCCCCGGAGTACCTTTTATCCGATGAGCTACGACGCTTCCACACGCGATCGCAGGATCACTAGAGCCCTCTTTCGAGACTGCTCGTCCTGTCGGACTCGCAGTAAATCTGGCTTATGCTCTTACACTCTAACACACGGTTTCCATCCGTGCTGAGCCAAACTTTGCGCTCCTCCGTTACTCTTTAGGAGGAGACCGCCCCAGTCAAACTACCCAGCACACACTGTCCTTCGCCCGGATTCACGGGAATCGAAGTTAGGCCACACACTCACGAAGGGTGGTATCTCACCAACGGCTCCACCAGTGCCTAAGCACCGGCTTCAAAGCCTCCCACCTATCCTGCGCATCATGTGCACATGACCAATATAAGCCTGCAGTAAAGGTTCACGGGGTCTTTCCGTCTTGCTGCGGGTAGGCGGCATCTTCACCGCCACTACTATTTCACCGAGTTGGTCGTGGAGACAGTGCCCCAGTCATTACGCTATTCATGCGCGTCGGAACTTACCCGACAAGGAACTTCGCTACCTTAGGACCGTCATAGTTACGGCCGCCATTGACCCGTGCTTAGGTTACAAGCTTCGCATAAAGCTAACCTGCTTCCGTGACATTCGGGCATTGGGCAAGCGTCACACTGTATACATCCTCTTGCGAGTTAGCACAGTGCTGTGTTTTTGATAAACAGTTGCCAGGGCCTTTTCTCTGCGCCCCGAAGGGCCTCCTTATCGCGAACTTACGGAGTTAATTTGCCTAATTCCTTCACGACCATTCTCTCGAGCGCCTGAGGCTATTCGCCTCGTCTACCTGTGTCAGTTTTAGTACGAGACATACATCGCCCACATAGCTTTTCTAGGAACCAAATCCCCCACCAACGGCCCGAAGGCCTGGACGTCTAACAGTCCTGGTGAGCTTATCGATCCGCACTATGCTTTGATCTTTGTATGTGCGCAGGAATATTAACCTGCTTTCCATCGACTACGCCTTTCGGCCTCGCCTTAGGACCCGGCTAACCCTGGGCGGATTTACCTTCCCCAGGAAACCTTAGACTTACGGCGTGCAGGATTCTCACCTGCATTATCGTTACTCAAGCCCGCATATTCACTTCCATACGCTCCAGCATTCGTTACCGAACACCTTCACCGCCCATGGAACGCTCACCTACCACTTCTTACGAAGTCCGCAGTTTCGGTATTATACTTATCCCCGATCATTATCGGCGCCAGATTCCTCGACCAGTGAGCTATTACGCACTCTTTAAATGATGGCTGCTTCTAAGCCAACATCCTGGCTGTCATCGCAATCTGACTTCCTTAAAAACTAAGTATAATTTAGGGACCTTAACTGGCGATCTGGATTATTCTCCTTTTGACCGCGGATATTATCACTCGCGGTCTATCTCCCAAGTCTTGGCTATTGGTATTCGGAGTTTGGTTGCATGGGGTACCCTAGACGGGCCCACCACGCATCCAGTAGCTCTACCCCCAATAGTTGCTTCTTGAGGCTAACCCTAAAGTTATTTCGGTGAGAACAAGCTATCTCCCGGTTTGATTGGACTTTGACCCCTCCCCACAGTTCATCCCACAACTTTTCAACGTTGATGGGTTCGGGCCTCCAGCAGGTTTTACCCCACCTTCACCCTGACCATGGGTAGATCACACGGGTTTCGTGTCTAGTCCCAGCGACTATACGCCCTATTCAGACTCGCTTTCGCTCCGCCTCCGGCCCGGTAGGCCTTAAGCTCGCCACTGAGACTAACTCGCGGGCTCATTATGCAAAAAGCACGCCGTCACCCCGCAGGGCTCCGACCGCTTGTAGGCACATGGTTTCAGGGACTCTTTCATCCCCCTAATAGGGGTGCTTTTCAACTTTCAATCACTTTACTTCTTCGCTATCGGTCGTCAAGGAGTACTTAGCCTTGGAAGGTGGACCTCCCATGTTCAACCCGGGTTCCACGAGCCCGAGCCTAATCGAGGGCTATGATGCTACACCCTACTACCGGACTTTCACCGTCTTTGGTCACGCATTCCTTCGTGTTCGTAGGTTCACATCTATCCGCTTTCGCTCGCCGCTACTTACGGAGTCGCATATTGCTTTCCTTTCCTCTGGGTACTTAGATGTTTCAGTTCCCCAGGTTTGCCTCGTATACCTATGCATTCAGTATACGATACCCTTGCGGGTGGGTTTCCCCATTCAGATATCTACAGATCACAGCCTGGTTACCGGCTCCCTGTAGCTTTTCGCAGGTTCCAACGTCTTTCATCGCCTCTTGACGCCAAGTCATCCGCCATGTGCCCTTTGTGGTTTGATCAACCCGACCAAGCGCCGATCCATGCCTTTCAATAAAGATTAGCATACATCGAAACATAAATCGTTTCGTCAATGACCGCCCTCCTCTGCTGAGGGTACAGGACAGCCAATCATCTCGTGAATATCGAGATGACACCGTTCAGACGCATAAATGAGATTACTCGTTAGTTATATTCTCAATACAGTCTACATCCAAACCTGTGGGTTTGGTGCATCTGTATCTGCTCGTCGTCATTCGGTTGTCAAAGATGCCAGGTTGGGAAGATCAACTTTCCAACTTGTTCGCGACCCAATGTGAGTCGCGGGGAGATAATACACCGCCGATTTCATCGATCAAATTTGGAGGCCGACAATTCTGCAATTGGGGTCACAATTCTTTACAATTCACCCTCGTGCGCCACGCGATTCATGCGCCATGGCAACTTCCAGAAACCGACTTCACTCATCCCTCCGTCACAGTCCATTAAAAAACCCGCTCATGAGCGGGAAATGGGGTTTGTTGGATGAACGGTTGATTCTTACGGCACGGTGACCGTAAACAGATCAGATGCTGGAGATCTGGCGGGTTGACCAGTTGGACGCAACTGTGATCGAGATGCTTGGACGGACGACGATTGGGCTTGCTCGTAGAGCTGTGAGACCTTGTCGGTTTCAGAACTGCGGTGCTGGAGCATCCCGTCGGCGAGCCGGAAGATCAGGCGTGAGCTCTGAACGCCTTGGTTCTGCGTCTGCAGGGGGTCGCGGGTGATCTGGACCAGATACGCAGCGAGATCGATTGAGAGGCGATCAGGGGCGGAGGTGATCCCGTCTGGGAGTCCGGATCCCGCTTCATTGGTGCCTGCGTTGACCGCTTCGATGTATTGGGCGGTATTTTCCGCATCAAGGACAGCGGTATCGATGAGGACGAGGTCTCCAGAAATTCGGAGATTGGCGAGCAGGGGCTGTCCGGGCTCGATGGTCATGGATGAACGGCGGTAGAAGCCGTAGTACATGGAGAAGAGTTCGATCTTCGCTTGAGGCGGTTCCGCGTTGTTGAGCGGCTGGTTGGCTTCGGTGACGAAGAAGAACTCTTTAGCGCCGACATCGACGGCATCGGACCAGTCGGACCATTGGCCTTTGGAGAAAGGTTCGATGGTCAGTGCTTGCTGGGCATCGTCGGCTTCGTCGAGGTATGGACCTTTGCGGAAGTATGGGTTGTTGAGCACGACGCGAGTGCGGTAGCGGTAGGTTGCGCCGGGTTTGGCACCAATGTCGTGCGCCCAGAGCTGGACGAACTCGTGGTCGAGGATGTCAGTGGCTGAATCAGCAAGCGAAGCTTGGGAGACGACACCGAGGTTTTCGAGGTCGGCTTTGATTGCTTGGATTTGCTCTTCGATCTTCTCGATGCGTGCTTTGGTACGGTCGTTGGATGATGGACGCTGGGTGTTGGTTTGACCTGGGTCTCTGGTTCCAAACTTGCCACCCCCACCGCCGCGGCCTGGACTGGATGTGGATGGCCTAGAAGTTGTTGATCTGGATGTGGATGGTTTTTTGAGTCCCTCGAGCTGGGTTGTCAGACGCGAGAGCTGGCGCTGGAGGCGCTGGGTTTCGGTGAGACCAAGGTCTGCGGAATCCACGGATTCGGAGGGTGGTGCCCAGAGTGGGCCTGAGATGGTTGGTGGGAACATCGGGCGCATCACTTCGTCGGCGACATCTTGGGCGCTTGCGATGATTGTGTTGAGGCGCACGAGTCCGTCGTCTTTGGTGACGGCGTTGGTTGGGAGGGGGGTGCCTGGAGGCGGGGTGATGGGTTGCGATGACGACCATGAGCCGTCGGCTTGGAGCTGTTGACGCTCGACATCAAGACCCATGATGGCCATGCCGGTTGGGCCCCAGAAGAGGCGTGGGACGCCGGGGTAGCCGTCGGTGCCTTCGAGGATGCTGCGGAGGGTGGTTCCTGAGAAGTCCGATTCGATGGAGACGGTTGGGAAGTCGAAGGGTTGTGCCGCGGGAACATAGTTGGCGTATTCGGGGACTTCGATCACGGCGTACGGATCGAGCGTTCCCCAAGTGGACGCAACGAGCGGGGTGGAGGTTGCTGGAACAGAGAGTGCTTCGATGTCCATCGACTTGCGTGGTCCCGAGTTGATGTCTGGGACATTGAGGAGCGACGCGATGTCGATGCCTTCACCCAGCGCCGAAGCGATCTGGATAGTGGAGTCGGTGCTGGTCTCAAACGCTGCTTGGTATCGCGCGAGCAGGTCCACATTCTGCACCGCGGGGAGTGCTGGTGAGCGGTCGGTGATCTGGCTCTGGAGCGTGCTGGCTTTGGAGGCGAGCTCGTTGAAGATCTGGTCAGGCGCAACTTGGCGCGTGCCGGTGTCTACTTTGTTGGGTTCGGTGACGAACTGCATGGAGACCACGGCGAGGAAGATGAGGCCGGTGATACCGAGCACTATTTTCTCGATGTGCTGGGTGAATGGGTTGACACCTTTGAGTTTCATAGTTCGTTCTCGATTGCGTATATGTGGTGAATGGTGTATCGGGATACGGTGTTCGTTGGATTGGTTCTGGTGGGATTAGCCGTCGACATCTTCGGCGTTCTCGGATTGGATGGTCACCCCGAGTGCTTGGCGGACTGCTGGGGGCATGAGCTTTGCGGTCCATGAGCGGAGCCAGATGGTTTCGATCTTGAGTTCTGCTCGGACGAGGTGGTCATCGCCGTAGTAGTAGCCGCGGGTGAGCGCGTCTCTGACATCAACGGGCGAGAGGTCCATGTCCACGACGGTCATGTAGTTGGTCTTCCCGAGTGCCTCAAAGAACGCGGGGAGGTCTTTGGATGATGCGACGATGGTCATGTCTACATAACGGACATCGTAATCGTTGGTGGTTGTGCGGCCGGTGTAGGACACGAACGGAGCTTCCGCGGTGTTGCTTGATGATGAGGTTGCTTGAGTGCCCCGGCCACCCCGGCCTCCTTGCGTGCTTCCGAAGTCGTCGTCAATCTCGTTGTTGTTTGCGGCGACATTGAACTGTTTGACACGGATGCGCTCAACATGCTTGACCGGTGCGTCGGGAACCGAAAGAGCAACACCCGATGCGTCGATGTTTCCGGTCGCGACCGCTTTGAGGATGTCGGAGATGACCCAGTAATCCCAGACCCATGTGTATACGAGTGGCTGGGTAATCGAGTCGTACCCGATCCCGTTCTGCTGGGCGCTTGCGATCCCATCGGGCACAAAGGAGTACCCGGCTTCGGGAGCGGGGGTTTGGATGGCCCATGTCGGGCAGTAGAACGCGATTGACCCCGCTTGGGATGCGTACTCGCCGAGGCGGCGTTTGATCAGATCCTGCTCAAGGGCTTTGGTTTGTTCTTGGGACACGCGCCCGTCGGAACTGGTCGCGGCGTACGCGGCTTGCTGCTGGGACTTGAACTGCGCGAGTGACGCGGCGAGTGTTGTTGGGTCTGGCGCGTCACCGGCGTTGAGCTTACGAAGGAGACGGGCGTAGAGCGACGGCGCTTCGGGGGTGCCTGCGACGAGTTCGCTGAGACGGGTTCCCTGTTTGCGGAGGTCGCTCTGGGAGCCGGCATCGGGGAGGAGGTTCTCGACTGGGACGATGTGGTCCGCTTTGTTGAACGAGGTACCGCGCTCGACAACCTCGGCGACCTGGCTCTGACGCTCAGCTTTCGCATTTTTGTAGAAGGAGGTCACGATCGAGTTGGGAGCCCGATTTTCTGACAGGTCTTCCTCACCCTTGAGCACGGGTGGGAGCGAGTAGTCGATGGTGCTTGCTGTGGTCAGCGAACGCTTCTCTTTGTTGTACGCTTCGGTCGCGGCTTCCTGGATGGACTTGTTCCAACTGCTGGAGAAGAACCACCCCGTTGGGAGCAGGATCAGGATGAGCGCTGACGAGATAACGATGAGCAGGTTTGCTTTCACCCACGCGATGATTGTACCGACCATTATTCATCTCCTTCGGCTGCTTTGAGATCAAGCACGGCGTACCAGGTCATGGTGACGCGTGCTGATTGTGCGGGTGCTGGTTGTTCTGGGAACTCAAACGGTGCGAGTCCTTTGAGGTCCGATGAATCGGATCCGGATTGACCGCGTGTTGGGTTTCTGGGTTGAGTCACAACTGTTGGTCGTGAGGTTGTGCGGCCGCTTGTGGTTGTCGCGCCGGCTTCGGTGACCCAGAAGGATGCGGGATCGTACTGGATCGCGTAATGCGACTGCAACGGCGGGAGCTTTGTTTTGAGGATTGGATTGACGATGTCGTCGCGGAATCCGCCGAGGGTGGAGGTTGGCAGCGGGACATCGAACTGCGCGGTGACTTTGACCCTGCGGAGATTGCCGATACTTTGTTGGAACTGAGATGATTCAGCGGCGTTGCCGCTGCCCCCGGTTCGACCGCCGGTTGGTTGGGCGGAACCTTGTATGACTGGAGCATTGAGGAACTGGGTATCGAGCGTGACGAGTTTGAACGGGGTTTCATCCCCGAGCTGTCGGCCGATGGGTGAGTCGGAATCGACGAGCGCCTTGGCTGATTCGTTCACCATTGAAACCAGATTCGAGGTATCGCTCAGAATCGCGGCGTACAACGCGCGGTTGTCAACAAGATCAACAATCCCCGCGGCTTGCATCGAACCCGAAGCTTCGGTTGTAACCTTCGCTTCGCGCGCGGCGGTCGCAAGACTGTTGGCGTCGTTGATCACATTGCGGATGACGGGTGGACGGTCCGCGCCTTGGAAGGCGGTGGAATCGATGAGCGGACGGATGAACATCGCGCCAGCTGCAGCAGCGGCGAGTCCCGCTCCCACTGCGAAGTATGGTACTTTGCGTTTCCACATCGCTTCTTTGAGAACCGCGACGGGCATGAGATTGGCGCGGAGCGGAGCGCGACCGAAGACTTGGTTCACGCAGCCGTAGGCGGTTGCCATGTTGACACTCGAGGCTTGGAACTCTCCGGCGCGGGGGCCTTCCATGCTGAGCTTCTTGAACTGCTCCATGCGGTAGACATCGAGCTGAAGCTGCTGCTTGAGGTACTTGCGGAGACCCGGGAGGCGGAAGGTTGATCCGAGACCGATCAGACGCTTGAGGTCCGCGTCGGCATGGACGGACTGGTAGAACCCGATCGATCGCTGGATCTCACCGACGATGTCGGAGAACACGGGACGCATCGCTTGGAACACATGGCGCGCGTGCTTGGATTGGTCGGACTCGCGTTTGAGCTTCTCGGCTTTGGAGTACGAGAGTTTGAACGCGCTGACGAGTGCTTCGGTGAACTGGTGTCCACCGATCGGGAACGAACGAACCCAGACACGCCCCGCTTCAGCGATAATCATGTCGGTCGCAACGGTACCGATATCGAGGATGATGGTGCCTGGGGTGTCTTCGGTGAATCCGAGGTCCACAGCGAGCGAGTTGTACGCCGCGACTGGGGAGAGGGTCGCGAGTTCTGGGGTCAGACCGACATCGTTGAGCATCGCGAGTTGTTCCGCGATCTTCTGACGGGTGACGGCGAAGATGCCGACTTCGATGTCAGGAGAGTCTGGAGACACGAAAGTTTGGTAATCCCATTCCACTTCTTCGAGCGGGAAGGGGATCTGCTGGACGGCTTCGAACTTCACGATGTCGGGAACCTTCTTGGGTTCAACCGGAGGCAGCGTCGCAAAGCGGGCAAAGGACGCGTGTCCCGGGATCGAGATCGCGATGCGGGCATTGGTCAGGTCGTGCTTGGAGACAAGGGTTCCCAGCGCGACGCGCATCGCGTCGTTCTGGTCGAGTTCCGGTGTTGAGAGCACTCTGGGGTGATTGATGACGGCGAAGTCGACGACTTTGAGGTTGCCCCCGTCGTTTTCGACCTTGAGGGCTTTGATGGCCCCGTAGCCCATTTCGATTCCCCAGCAGACATTTGATGAAGCCATGACTTCTCCGTATAGATTGATTCACGCCGATCGGTATCCTGGCGTGGGACATGATGGTATTCGTTCGGGATGTCCCTGCCCACCATACGGGATAACGCGACCCGAGATGCGGGTTTCTGGGTGGTTGTGACAGTCGTGTGACAAACGAGAATGGGATTCGAACCTGAGAGAACCGGCTAGAACATGGCGATCGCGGTGGTGGACACGAAGGTGGTGCCTTGTGGATCCATCGCGGCGGCGTAGTTCAGGAGCTCGACCTTTTCAGGATTGACGAGACGCATCGCGGCGGTCATGTTGCCGACCGAACACCAGCGGGTGGAGTTCTGCTGCCAGCTCAGTGAGCCGATCATGTCCTCGATTTTTTGGTCTCTATATAAGGTGAGCATCTCGTGGTCATGCTTGGCGACCTGCTCGCGGAATGCCTTGGCGCCATCGTCGTCGCCGGCGAGTGCTTGATTGTCGCCGAATGCGGGACCGACATGGGAGAGGTCCGCGCTGCTGACGATGAGGGTTTTCCCTGGGAGATCCTTGAGAATCGAGCCGAGTGCTTCGACGAACGGGTCGAGGGCGAGGCCGTTGCCGTCGTAGGACTCACCGGAGTTGACCAATGGGTCGTGGATGAGTGCTCCGAAGACCTTTGGATAGTTCCCGGCGTCGTCCTGACCAAAGATGTGCTGGATCCAGGGCATATGGAGCTCGATGGAGTGCTCGTTTTCGTGGTCGTAGCGGTTTGCGAAGAGTTTTTCGGCGTTTTCAGCACCGAGGGCGGCTTTGAGCTTCTCCATGACATCGGTGTCGAGGTTGCAGACGCCGAGTGGGGATTCGTAGCCCTTGTTACAGCCGCAGACACCGGTGGATTGACCGAAGTGGTTGGTACCAAGGATGATAATGCGATCTGGGCGGTCCGCAACGCGGAGCCGGCCGTAGATGTTGGCGTAGTTCATCCATCCGCGTGCGTAGTCGATGTGGGGTGCGACGATTGCTTTGGGAAGGGTGTCGTAGGCGGGTGATTCGACATTTTTGAGGGATTCGTCGATCCATTTGTCCATGATTTCGCGGAGTTTGGCGGGGCCATGCTCGATTTTTTGCTCTTCGGTGGTTTCTTCGCCCATTTCTTGCACGACGAGGGCGTCGGTGAACTGGGCGGTTGAACCTGGAGGGAGGAGGTCGCTGTTGTCGAAATCGTTGTGGAGTTTGGTGAGGAGTGATTCGTAGACCGGGCCGTAGAGGAGACCGGAGTCGTCGAGCTGGGCGACGAGGTTCTCGAGCATCGGGCGTTCGAGGCCGTTTCCGACCTGGGTGATGATCTCGTCGATGGTGCGGGAACCGTCGAGGAGTCCGATAACTTGCTGGAATGCGGGGTGTGTGACGACCATTTTGGGCGAGATCTGCTGCGCGTCGGCCAATCCGAGCATCATCGCTTGGTTGCCTTCGGCGTCTTTGGCGGGGAGGGGGACCCCACGCACGCGGCGGATTTTGGGGGTCTGCTGGTGGGCGGCGTTGGGATCGAAGGTCGGCTGGGTGGGCTGGTCGGTCATGTTCGTCACTCCATACGGGAGGGGGTCGTTTGCGGATAAAATACTGGTCGGTAAGACTCTAGGGGTGCATGAATTGGATTCCCTGACATTCGGGGCTAAACTTCTCGTCCCGCACAGATTTGGCGGGAATCACAGAAGAGACCCGACCGCGCCGCTCACTCCGAGACGACGCAGTTCTTGGAACGGATTTAGGAATCAGTTATGATCGATACACTCAGCGCCGGCGACACCATCTCACTGACCATCGACAAGGTGCCTGCAAACAAGGGTGCGTGCGATACCATCGTCCGCATGATGCGTCGTGATCCTGATATCAAGCGTTCACTCGCTCGCGCTCAGCGCATGCGTCGTCAGCGTATGCACTCGTACATCCGTGGTGGCCGCATGTGGTACTCACGCGAGAAAGCTGCGAAGATCGCTGTGTGCGAGCAGGGCAAGACTTGGAAAATGGTCTTCACCCATGACATCACCCCTGATCTGGGATCGGTTGAGAAGTACCTGAAGATTTCCAAATCGTAAGATTTGCATCTCGGTTCTCTGAACTTTTGAACTCACAACCTGAATGGAGCATGGCATGAGCTTGCTGAACACACTGCGTTTTTCTTTGACGGGTTTGCTTGTCGGTGCGCTGACGATTGCTGGTTGCTCTGATGCGAGTGAATCGCATGCGGATCATTCCGATCATGACCACGCGGAGCATGCTGATCACCCTGCAGAAACGAAACAAGTTGAAGACATCCACGCGGGTCACAACCATGGTGATGAAGCGGCAGAACAAGTCGATGAAAATGTGGTCCGCACAGATGTGTATGAAGGTGTGGTTGGGGAGTTGACCTTCATTCCTGAAGCCGGGGATATGAAGCGGCATCCGAAGATCCATCATGAGCAGATTCCGGACTTCAAGAAAATCGATGGCTCCGTCGCGATGACCCCGGATGGGATTCCGGGGATGCGTTCGATGACGATGGAGTTCCCGCTCTCTCAAGGCATGTCGCTCAATGGATACAGCGTCGGGGACAAGGTGAAGTTCTCGTTCCGCGTGAACTGGGGTGGGCAGGTTGCGTGGGAGATGACCTCGATCGAGAAGCTTGATGCGGATACGGAGATTGATTTTTCGAATTCGAAGTCGGAGCCTTGATCGGTTGCGATTTCGGATCTCTTCTCTCAACACTTTCACAGTATGGACTGAACACCAACCACGCGATGCGTGGTTTTTTCATGGGTATCGTGTTCAGAATGGACACAAAAAAACCCGGCGTCCAGCTCGAAGGCCAAACGCCGAGTCTCGTGGGGGTCGGAAGGGAAACAGTTCACGGCACAGCGAATATATAAAATCGAAATGATCTTCGATCTGCTGAATCGGACTGGGTTGATCGTACGAGTCTGAGAACCAAACCCGTGCGTGCGAGAAACACATCGACATATCCGCACCCCACTCCCACCCGGTTTCGTGTGGATTCAAAAAATAGTCAATAGATTTCAATCTGTGCGTTTGGCGGCGGAATTCAGGGCTTGTTGAGCTTTAAACGATCGACCACTTGCGTCAAATCTGACCAGACCTTTCGTCTATTGTCCTCGGTGTACGCACGGAGCAAGAACGCGGGGTGGTAGGTCGGCATGAGGTCGATCGCTGGGAGACCGGCGTCGGCGAATTGGGGCGATGGGAATGGGTGGAATTGCCCCCGCATAGCGCGCATCGGCTGGGTGGTTGCGAGCAGGAGGTGCGTCGCGGGGAGGCCGAGTGTGACAATTACTTTGGGATTGATGATCCGGATCTGCTCGATGAGGTACGGGGCGCAAAGGTGCGCTTCATCGACGGTCGGGGTCGCGTTGTTCGGTGGTCGGGTCTTGAGGACATTGGTGATGTAGACCGACTCCCGGCTCAGACCCATCGCGATGATCATCTTGTCGAGGAGTTCGCCGGCGCGTCCGACGAAGGGTCTTCCGGTCTCGTCTTCTTGTAGTCCTGGTGCTTCACCGACGAACATGAGGTCCGCGGCGGGGCTGCCTTCGCCGAAGACGATGTTGGTGAAGTTCATGTTGAATGAAGCGTGGGGCGCGTCGTCGGCGTATTTCGCTTTGAGTGCATCGAGCTTGGCCTGGGGGTCTTTGAGCGATTCGTAGGATGCTCGGATGGACGCGGTGTCGATGGCGATTGTGGCTTTGGGTGGAGACGGCGCAAAGTCGTGGATCGGCTTGGGTTCGATGAAGGATTCAGATTTGGAAGGGGGCTGGGACGGGGGGGACTGCTCTTGTTGCTGAGGTTGAGCGGCAACAGCGAACTGGATCTGGGGAGGGTTGCCCAATGGATGAAAGTCCACCCCAAGCAGCTGGGTGGTCTTGGCGTGTTGATGGAGGAGTTTCCGAGCGTGATCCGACATGGGTTGAGTGTATGTCGGTTGTGGGTCCGGATCAGGACTTATGGGGAGTCTGGAAGGGTGTTCTTCGCGTCGTCGATCAGGTCTTCTGTGGTGTCTTCTGCATCGTCGATGAGGTCGTCGGCTTGTTCTTCGAGTTCGTTCAAGCCGTCTTGTGCGTCGTCGATGAGTTCGTGACCCATATCTTGTCCGTCGCGTTCGTGGATCGCACCGCTTGAGTGGGAAGGGTCAACCTTGATCTTGGTGCCGCTCATCAGGTCTGGGACGAATGCGCCTGCGACGGCGCCGACGATCAGACCCAAGATCAGGCCTGGGAGGAATGCGTGGGCAAATGAGGTGTTGTTTTGATCGCTCATGGAGTTCGTTTCTGCTCTGGGTATTGCTATTGGTATCCACACGAGTCTACGCGCGGGATACCTGATGTGTAACTACTTAGGTCTATCGGCGATTGAGGACCAATAATTTAGCGCAAACGGCGAATTCTGAACGCCCAACGCGCGTATTCATACGCGGAATGGAGCTTTCCGGGTTGCCCAGGCTCTGGATGGCCCTCTGGGAAGGCGGTGTGCATGCGCCAGGTCCAGTAGCGGTTGGAGAAGTTGAAGCGGGATCGGATCGCGAGACCAGCGAGGACCCAGAGGGTGCCGAGGAACTCGTAGATGGTGCCCAGGAAGTTCCCGATCGCGTGCATTACTGGCTCGATCCCGCGGCTTGGTGGTTGTTTCGGTACCACTCGGTGGTGGATTTGAGCCCTTCCTCAAGCGAGGTGATTGGGGTATACCCGAGTGCTTGCTCCGCTTTGGAGATGTCGGCGACCGAATCGCGGACTTCGCCGGTGCGTTCTGGCTTGAGATCGGGGTTGATCCCGGTGACACCGACAAGCTGGGCAAGTGATGACGCAAGATCGTTGACCGAGGTGCGGTGACCCGCGCCGATGTTGAAGACTTCTCCACCGACCGGGGTGTTCTGTGATGCGGCGAGGAGGTTTGCGTAGACCGCGTTGGAGACATGGGTGAAGTCTCGGGTCTGGGTGCCGTCGCCGAAGATGGTTGGGGATTGGTTGTTGAGGTAGCGATCGAGGAACGCGGGGATGACGGCGGCGTACGCGGAGTCCGCGGCTTGTCGTGGGCCGAAGATGTTGAAGTAGCGGAGGCACGCGGTGTCGATGCCGTAGCAGTTGGACCAGCTTCGGCAGAGTGATTCCCCGGCGAGTTTGGATGCGGCGTAGGGGGATTCGGGTTCGGGTGCTTGGGTTTCGATCTTTGGGAGCGCAGGGTTGTCGCCGTAGGCGGAGGAGGACGCGGAGTAGATGACGCGGGATGCGCCTGCTTTTTGTGCGGCGGTCAGGACGCGCATGGTTCCGGTTGCGTTGACGACCCATGTGCGTGCGGGGTCTTCGACTGATTTGGGGACTGATCCGAGCGCGGCGAGGTGGAAGACATACTTTGCACCTTCGACGGCGGAGTTGAGCGAGATGGGATCGAGGATCGAGCCTTGGATGAATCGGATCTGTTCTGGGTGCGAGTCGATGATGGATGCGATGTGTGATGCGTCGGAGTTGGCGAGGTTGTCGATGACGGTGACGCGTGCGCCGAGCTGGATGAGCGCGTCGACGAGGTGGCCCCCGATGAATCCGGCGCCTCCGGTGACGCAGACCACGGTGTTGCGGAGGTTGGTGCTCAGGAGATTGGATTGTTGATCGGTGAACCGGGTCATGTGGGGGGATTGTACGAGCGGAAAGTGCTCGGGTCGCCCCACCGCTTGGTGCGAATCATCGATTCCGTTGTCTCTTGCGGCATCTGGGTTTATGGATGCCGGATTGATTCTTGCTGGCTATGGACACCCATCCCCGAATGCGGAGAGGAATGCGGAAACATCGAGGAAGTTGTAGTTGCCGTCTTCGGTGAAATCGGCGAACGGGTCCTGGTTTCCGAACGCGGTGAGGAACGCGGAGACATCGAGGAAGTTCAAGCTGCCTTCCCCGGTCAGATCCGCGGGACATGGAACGGCGGTTGGTTGGAACTCATGCGCGCCCGCATCGACGATCGGTGCGGTTCCGGGTCCGGTGTCGCTGGTGTTTGGATCATCGTACTGACGGAGGAGTCCTGCGTAGTCGATCGGGAGGAGCTCGAGGGTGTTCGCGTCGTTGTCGAGATCGAGATGGTCGAGCGGGAGCGATGCGTTGTCTCCCATGTCGATCGCGGGTGAACCGGCTTGGAGGGTGTAGTCGAATCCTGAGGGATCGGTGAAGAGGGGATTGGCGTCGGTTGATCCGGTGCCTGGGATGGTGTTGTCCCATTGACCGATGATGGAGTAGTTCGCGAACCGGCCTGAGTTGGCACCACTTGAATAGAGCTGCCCGTCTCTGGTTGCCACTCCGCTTGATGTGTTGTTCCATACGATTGAGTTGTTCAAGGTTCCTACGCCACGGTTGAAGTAGACTCCAGTATTGCGATAGGAAGGTGCGTTTGGTGCGCTGTTGTTGGCGATGGTGGAGTTGGTGATTTCGAGCGAGTCGGTGAGGATCGCGAGAATTCCGGAGTTGGAGTAGATGCTGAAGCCAATATTGTCGGTAATGAGGTTGTTGGCGAAAATCGGGTCTCCTCCTGCGATGTAGACGCCGGGCGTTGAAGCGTTTGCTTCGTTAAACTGGACTCGGTTATTGATGAACTGGTTATCTTCGCCTGCTTGGAGTCCGTTGAGGTCGACAGTTGCGACGCCTTCGTAGAGGGTTGGTCCGGCTGCGGATGATGCGATGGCGTCGACGGCTTTGTTGTGGTGAAAGTTGTTGTGTGAAATGCGGGATTTGGTGCCATTGGAAATGACGAGGGCGGAACCGATGACTCCGGTGTTCTCGGTGAACTCGCAGTTGGTGACGACGACATTGGATTGGAATGCCATCATGCCTCCTCCGGTGTGGATGAATGGGCCACAGTTGACTTCGAGGTCTGCTGCACCGCCTGTGATGGTGAAGCGGTCGATGGTCACTTGCTCTGGTTCCCTGTAGGCGTAGAGGACATGGAGGGTGTTGTCTTCGCGGTTGGTTGCGCTTGGGAGGTCGTTGTCGTAGAGGTCTCCGGAGAGGATGGTTTGCGCGCCGGTTGCTGGGCGCTGGGACGGATCGGTTTCGGTCCCGGCGAATCCGCCGAGGAGCGAGGTTCCGCCGTGGAGATCGAAGTAGCGGGCGCGTTGTCCGGAGTGTGATGGTTTGTAGGTTCCCTCGGCGATCCAGATTTCTGTCACATCTCCCGATGCGTGCGCCAGAGCGAGGGCGTCTTGGAGGTCGGTCTTTGCGTTTGCCCAGTCGAGACCTGTCCCGGTTCCGGTTGCGTCTTGGTCCACACGGATGATGGATGCTTCTGCTTCGTCTGGAACGCCATCGTTGTCGGAGTCGGTGCTTGTTGCGCTGGCGATGTCGCAATCGTCGGGGATGCCGTTGCGGTTGTAGTCTTGTTCGTATTGATCTGGGTATCCGTTGTTGTTGCAATCGTCGAGGGTCATCGCGGCGATCTCGTCGGTGTCGAGGATGCCGTTGGCGTTCATATCACGGTCGCGGAAGCGTGCGACGAGTGGTGCGGCGAGCTCGGCGTTCATCGCGTTGTCGGCTTCAAACTCCATCCCGATGGGGACGCCGGTGGGTTGTCCCATGTAGTCGATGTCGGGGTTCGAGAAGTGTCCGACGCGTGGGAATCCGGAGACACCCATGATGGTTTGGAAGGATTCGTCAGGCGCGGTGTGCCCTTTGGCGTAGGGTTGCCCACCACTGGCGCAGGGGGTTTCGACCCAGTCGTGCATCATCCCGAGGTTGTGCCCGATTTCGTGCGCGAAGGTGTAGCTCCCGTTCCCGAGACAGTTCTTGTTGATGATTGAGAATCCGAGTTCTGGTTTGGGTGTGTTGGCTTCGTATCCGAAGTTGGCGATGCCGCAGACTGTTGCGGTGTTGGTGATGAGCGAGACGAGGTCCGCTTTGTGGAGGTCGCGGAGGTCGTGGAGTTCATCCATGACGCCGTCGCTTGGTTCGCGGAGGTTTTCGAGCTGCGCGAACATATCCCCGGACTCGAAGTAGACGAGTTCTTCGGTGTGGACGAGTCGGAACTGGGTGGCGAATCCCGAAGCGGTCATCGCGAGATTGAGGTTGTCCATCGCGGTGTTGATGCGATCGAGCATGACCGCTGTCCCACCAATATTGGTCGCGGCGTTGGGTGTGTAGACCACGAGAATGTCGATGAGTGATCCATCTTCAATCGCGAGGCCTCGCTGGATCTGCTGTTGGTTTGAGACGCGATCGAGCGCGCGAAGTTGTGTTGGATGGAGGAAGCTTTGGTCCGCGTGTGTGCCGCAGGACATGGTGTGCGTGTGCTGCGCGTGCGCCGCGGCGGCGAATGCGAGGATTGGTGCGATTCGGGTGATGGTGTTCTTCTTGATCATGATTCACGCTTCCTAAAGAGTGCTCGGGACGGGGTCCGTCGAGACCTTGGGGTCTCAGCGGTCCATGCGACAACGCTGGCGGGCGCGCGTGATCGAAAATGAAAAAATACCCAAAAACAGGTATTTTTTGTGCTCTTTTTGGATGGCCAGACGGTTCGGGTGGTTATGGGCAGCCGGCACCGAAGGCGGCGAGGAATGCGGAGACATCGAGGAAGTTGAAGCTGCCGTCGGATTCGAAGTCCGCGATGGAGTCTTGGTTTCCGAATGCGGTGAGGAATGCGGAGACATCGAGGAAGTTGAGTGATCCGTCATTCGTGAGGTCTGCTGGACATTGAACGGCGCAGTTGAGGTCGATCATGTACACGGCTCCCGCGTCTGGTCCCCACCAGAAATCGTCGTTGCCGTCAGCGCCGATGATTGCGTGGTCGTCGGTGATGCCGACGCCGTATCCGAAGAAGTCGCTGCCTTCTTGGTCGGACGCGATGATCTTTCGGTCGAGGGACCATGCGCCGTTGGTTCGCGAATAGATGTATGCGGCTCCGGCGTTGAAGAATCCGAATGGGTCATCGACCCCCCACGCGCCGATGACGGCGCGGTTGTTGTGGATCGCGACATTTTGTCCGAAGTATTCGGAGCTGGTGCCGTCGAGGGGGAAGAGTTTGATTTGCTCTTTCCATTGCATGCCTTCGTATTCGAATATGTATGCGGAGCCGGAGTTCCCGCCGAGCACATTATCGTAGCGTGAACCGATGAGGGCGGTACTACCACTGAGGGAGACGCATTCACCGAACTGATCATCCGGATCTCCATCGGATGCGATGAGTTTGGCGGTCTGCGTCCAGGTGGTTCCGGATCGCTCGAAGATGTACGCAGAGCCAGAGGTTGGGCCGTTGTCATCGTCGGAGTCCGCGCTGATCAGAGCCCGATTTCCGGAGACGGAGACATCCTTCCCGAACCGGTCGAACTCCGCGATATCGTCGGAGAAGAGCTGGGCTTCGAATGTCCATTCGCCCTTGATTTTTCGGTAGATGTATGCGGCCCCGGAGTTGAAGCCGTGGGTGTCGGTGAGTGATGCGCTGAGGATGATGGTGTCGTTGTCGATGTCCACTGCTGAGGCGCAGTTGTCTCCCCCGACGAGCATTGGTGGAACGAGCTTGGTTGTTTGGGTCCAGGTGCCATTGACTTTGGTGTAGACATACGCGGCTCCCGCCCCTGAGCCCGCGTCGTCGTCTCCCGATGCACCGATGACGATGGTGTCGTCGTCGATCGCGACGCAGTTGCCAACGCGGTCCGCGGGACCGATCCCGATCGGGACGAGTTTCTGGGTTTGGTCCCAGCTTGAGCCGTCGAACTCGAGGACATAAATGGAACCGGAATCGGAGTCGAACCCCGCCGCGTCTTCGTTGATCGCGCTGACGACGGCGGTGTCGCCGTCAATGTCTACTGACCATCCGTATCCGTCTCCGACATCGCCGTCGTCGGCGACGATGATCTGTGATTCAATCGGAGAGCAAGGCTGGGCGAATGCGGCTGATCCGACTGCGGCAAGGAGCGAGCAAGCGAGCGTGGTGCGGTGGGTCTTCATCATGGAACGAATCTCAGTGGTGGTGTGCGGGGATCGGAGTTCGAGGGTATCAAAAAAACCGCACGATTCCAAGTGGAATCGTGCGGATTGGTGATGAAGTTGTTGGTTGTCTATCCCGGATGGGTTATGGGCAACCAGCGCCGAATGCTGCGAGGAATGCAGAGACATCGAGGAAGTTGAAGCTGCCATCGGCTTCGAAGTCCGCAACGGGATCTTGGTTTCCGAATGCGGTGAGGAACGCGGAGACATCGAGGAAGTTGAGTGAGCCATCGCCGGTGAGGTCTGCGGCACATCCTGCGACCAACGCGACGACACGATTTGATGCGACGCCGTCGATGTTGCTGAAACCGCCGCCGATGATGAGCGAATTGCCTTCGCCGGTGTCGTAGACGATACCGGTGAAGATGCTGCCGTCAACTGCTGTGGTGACGCCTTCCCACTTGGTTCCGTTCCACTTTGCGACGCCGTCGGCGACATTTGGACCGGAGTTTGAGAAGTTGCCCAGCGCGTAGAGTGCGTCGCCTGAACCGTCGTTAAAGACGATGAGTTCTTGGACATCGCCGTCGAAGCCGTCGCCCATTGAGGACCATGAAGAGCCGTCCCATTTGGCGACATTTCGGGAGACGGCTGTGCCTCCTGCGATGTCGAAGCGACCACCGACATAGAGGGCTGGCCCGCTGCCGTCGTCCCAGTCGGTCATGTGAAGGACTTGTGCGAACCCTGAGACTTTGGTGACACCGAGGTCCATCGCGGACCATGATGTTCCGTCCCATTCAGCGACATTGAGGGCTGCGCCTCCGCCGATGGTGAGGAAGCGGCCGCCTGCGAAGAGGTGGTTGCCTGAACCGAGGTTTGCTTGATGGACATCAAGGACGATCAGGGGGACCGCGCCGCCGATGGTGCCACCGACCGCGGAGTAGGTGGTGCCGTCCCATTTGGCAATGTGGTCGAGTGCTGCGTTTCCGTTGAGATCGCCGTAGTTTCCAGCGATGTAGAGCTGCTCACCGGTGACGCCGTCGTCGTAGACTTCGAGGTCCCAGAATGAGTTGAGGAAGATTTCAGACTGCGCGTCCATGGAGTTCCACGCGGAGCCGTCCCAGCGTGCGAGCTTTGCTGAACCAGCAACGCCGCTTGCGGAATCGAAGTATCCTGCTGCGATCAGATCACCTTGGAATGACTTGATGGCGTTGGTGTACCCACCGATCAGTCCGCCTCCGACGGCTTGCCATGCTGATCCGTCCCAGCGTGCGATTTGCGATCCGCCGGCTACGCCGCCAGCAATGGCGAAGGATCCGCTGACGAAGAGCGATTCACCTGATCCGTCGTCGTGGATGGCTGCTCCTGCGACATACGACCCGGTGAAACCGGGGGTGCCGAGGGTGTTTGAAAGGTCTTGTGCTTGAGCGGAACCGACGGCTGCGGCGAGTGCCAAGGTAACAGTGGCGTATCGTTGTGTGTTTCTCATGTTTCCTCCTCAGGAATGGTGTGAACGAATAGGAGCAATAAATTACACGAAAGCGTCGCTCGATTTTATAGGAATTCCGGAACATTCCACAAAATAGTGCTTCTCCCTAAGTACTTCTCGTCTAGTTCGTTCCACCAACTCAAATCTGGCCACGGACAGATTTGTTTCCCAAGCGCCTATTGAAACTAGACTTATGGGCACGCTAACAATTGCAAAGAATGAAACTCAACAGAAAACGGACGGCTGCCGGGGATCTGACAACTGCCCGATGGATGGCGTGGTGATTTATGGACAGCCCGCCGCGTATGCGGCGAGAAACGCGCTGACATCAAGAAAATTAAAGCTGGAGTCGCCGTTGAAATCGGCGATGGGGTTCTGACTTCCGAACGCGGCGAGGAACGCGGAGACATCAAGGAAGTTGAGCGAGCCGTCCCCGTTGATGTCGGCTTGACAGTAGATGTCAAACGCGTAAGCGGAACCGGAGAGCTGCCCGTTGACCGTGTCCTCCCACGCGCCAACAAGGATGGTGTCGTCGAAGATTGCAACCGAGTGACCGAACTGCTCAAAGGCAGCGCCGTTGGACGGGAGGAGCTTGCTGAGTTGCATGCCGCTCGATGCCTGGAAGATGTATGCCGAACCCGAGCTGCTCCCGTTGTCGTCGTTGAGACTGGATCCGATGACGACCTTGTTGTCTTGGATCGCGACGGAGCTGCCGAAGAGTTTGTTGACTCCGCTGTCTTGGGCAACGAGTTTATGGAGCTGTGCGCCGGTGCTGGCATCGAAGAGATATACGGAACCAGACAGGGAACCATTGTCGTCGTCGCCGGGCGCGCACACGGCGACGATCCCGTTGTCAATCGCAACCGCTGAACCGAAATGATCGAACGCCTCGTTGTCCGCGGGCACAATTTTGCGGAGTTGCTGCCCGGTCGAGGCGTTGAAGAGGTACACCGACCCCCCGTTTTCAAAGGGTGGGTGGTCATCGTTTGGTGCGCCGACGACGACGATCCCGCCATTGATGTCTACGGATTGTCCGAAGAGATCGAGTGCTTGGCCGTCGATCGCGAGAAGCTTGTGGGTCTGGCTTGGGAACGCTTGTTCGACATCGAAGAGGTACGCTGATCCGGAACTGTTCCCGTTGTCATCGTCGCCGTGGGCTCCGACAACGATGGTACCCCCTTCTTTGGCGATCGAACTTCCGAAGACATCGAACGGCTGGGCGTCTTGCGGGTTGAGCTTTGCGTAGAGCGTGCCGCTGACACGGTTGAAGAGGTACACCGATCCCGCGAGTGGACCCACGATGGTTGATGCGTTTGATCCCACACCAATCATCGCAGAGTCCATGAAGATCGAACCACCGAAGTTGTCCGCCGCGGCTCCGTCGGGGGCGTGGATCTTGCGGATCATCGCGCCGTTGGGCGCATCGATACTCAGGTCATAGAGGTACACCGATCCCGAATCGGACCCGAGGTCGTCGTCGCTGGGCGCGGAGAACAGCGCGAAGTGGCTGTAGAGCGCGGATCGTGTTCCAAAGAAATCTCCCTCGTCGCCGTCTGCTGGGATGATGTTGAGGTACTCGTTCCTCACCTGCGCCGACGAGGAAGCCGCGCCCACGGACAACGCAATGATGAGCAACGCAGGCCGCATGGGAATCTGACGGCATCGACGCGCAGAAGTTCCTCGCTTAAATATGTTCATCACAGCGTTCTCCTGAAAAAAGATACTCAGACCAGAACGGTCTCGCATTCCAGCGTACAGGATCATCGATCTTCATTCAATACATTTGTATCCAATTAAAATCGAAATATGATCCGAACCGAGCTTGGCTGGAGACCATTCGGCTCTCGTTTACGGACATCCAACCCCGAACGCGGCGAGGAATGTGGAGACATCAAGGAAGTTAAAGTTGCCGTCGGATTCGAAGTCTGCGATGGGGTCTTGGTTTGCGAATGCGGCGAGGAAGGCGGATACATCGAGGAAGTTGAGTGAGCCGTCGCCGGTAAGGTCGGCATGGCAGATGAGTTCGACACAATCATTTGACATGACTGTGACATCATCGGATTGGTCATTCACAACAACAATATCGATATCAGTATCAGCATCTATGTCACCTAGAGCGAAGTCAACTGGGTTTGTGCCAGTATCATGCTGAGTCAGGATCTCGAAACTGCCTTCGGTATCGTTCAAGAGCAAGCTGATCGTATTACTGGTCAAGTTGCATGTAGCCATGTCTGGATGGCCATCCTTGTTGAAGTCCCCGAATAACATCTGTTGAGAGTTGAATCCGATCCCGTGAAATGTGTTTCCTGAGAATGTCCCGAAACCTGAGTTTCTCAACACAACAGCTGTACTGGCTACCCTACCAGCAACAACAAGGTCGAGATCGTCGTCCAGATCAATATCTATGAACCCTGCATCTCGTGGTCCATTCGGAACTGCGTACGAAAGCGCGGGAACAAAACTCATTGAGCCAAAATTGAAGTACACATCGACATAATCGTGCCTTGAGAGCACAATAGCAAAATCATTGTCTCCGTCAGAATCAATATCTCCTATTGCAACTCCGATTGGCCTTTGCCCTACTTCGAGTCTGAGGGAATTGACAAATGTGCCATCACCTTGGTTTATGAGAATGTGTGCATCATCGGAATCAACATTAGTCACAATGATGTCAGGGCGTTGATCGCCGTCAAGATCTCCGATTGCAACTCCAGCTGACGAATCACCAACTGGGTCGCTATATGAGAGCGTAAATAGGCCTGTACCCGAGTTCAAATGAATACTGAGTGATGATCCTATTGCCACGATGTCAAGATCGCCATCGCTATCAATGTCTACCAAACGAATTCGCCTAACACTAAATCCGGCTTCGTACTCGGAAACCGATCCGAAGTTGCCCTCCCCATCGTTGAATCGGATGTCCACGACTACGCCACTGGGCGCGACCACCATATCAAGATCTGAGTCGCCATCGATATCACCCAGAGCAATAGCTCGCGGGTTCATTCCGGCATCAAGTTGCGTACTCGAAAATGTGATTTGATCACAGCTTTGCGCTGACGCTTGTGTAACGATGGGTAATGAAAGCACGCACAGGATTATACAGTTCTTGACGGCAAGCCATTTTAAAGCAAACATCTGTACAGCATAACATAATTGCGCATTGGTGCAAAATAAAAAACGCCTTTCGGCGTTTCGTTTGATAACTAAGCTGTGAATCTTGGTTTACCCGTTCCAGCCGGCCTTGAAGTTGTTCAGGGCGTCGACGAGCTTGGTTCCCAGTTCGTCGTTGATCGCCAGATCGTTGTTGAGCTGGTCCCAGATGGCTTTGCCGCTGGTCTGGAAGTACTCATGCATTGCTTTCTCGAATGCGGAGACCTTGGTGATCTCGACATCGTCGAGGAAGCCCTTGGTGCCTGCGAAGATCGAGATGGTCTGATCCACAACATTGAACGGCACATACTGAGGCTGCTTGAGCAGCTCCACCATGCGTGCACCGCGGTCGAGCTGTGCTTTGGTTGCCTTGTCCAGATCGGTACCGAGCTGGGCGAACGCTTCGAGTTCGCGGTATGCCGCGAGGTCGAGGCGGAGGGAGCCGGCGATCTTCTTCATCGCTTTGATCTGAGCGGCACCACCCACGCGGGAAACCGAGATACCCACATTGATCGCGGGGCGAACACCTGAGAAGAAGAGTTCTGGTTCGAGGTAGATCTGGCCGTCGGTGATCGAGATCACATTGGTTGGGATGTACGCTGAAACATCGCCTTCTTGGGTCTCGATGATCGGGAGCGCGGTGAGTGAACCGGCGCCGTTCTCGTCGGAGAGCTTGGTGGAGCGCTCGAGGAGGCGGGAGTGCAGGTAGAACACATCGCCGGGGAATGCTTCGCGGCCTGGTGGACGACGGAGCAGGAGTGAGAGCTGGCGGTACGCGACCGCTTGCTTGGAAAGGTCGTCGTAGACACAGAGGACATGCTTGGGGTACGGCGAGCCATTGGACATGGTCTTGCCTTCTTCTTTACCCGACCACATGAAGTGCTCGCCCATCGCGGTACCGGAGTATGGCGCGATGTACTGGAGCGGAGCTGGGTCCGATGAACCCGCGTTGACGACGATGGTGTAGTCCATCGCGCCGGCGTCGCGGAGAACCTGGACAACGCCTGCGACGGTTGATTCTTTCTGACCGACCGCAACATAGACACAGACGACCGCGTCTTTGGTGCCCCAGTATTGTTTCTGGTTGATGATCGCGTCGATCGCGACTGCGGTCTTGCCGGTCTTGCGGTCACCAATGATGAGTTCGCGCTGACCGCGACCAACTGGGATCATCGCGTCGATCGCTTTGATACCGGTCTGCAGTGGTTCGTGCACTGGTTGACGGGCGGCGATGCCTGGCGCGATGATGTCGACCATCGCGGTTTCGGTTGCGTTGATTTCAGCGCCGCCGTCGATGGGCACACCGAGCGGGTTAACGACGCGGCCGAGCATGGCTTCACCGACTGGTACGGAGAGCAGGTTGCCTGTTGCTTTGACGGTGTCGCCTTCTTTGACCTCAAGGTAGTTGCCGAAGATCACGGCACCGACGGTGTCTTCTTCGAGGTTCATGACCTGACCCATGACCGAACCGGTCTTGGTCTGGAACTCGATGAGTTCGGAAGATTTGGCTTTGGAGAGCCCGTAGATGCGAGCGATACCGTCGCCGACCTCGACAACACGACCGACCTCTGAGATCTCGAGTTGTGAGGAAAAGCTTTCGATTTCTTGTTTGATGACGCTGACGATTTCGTCGGTCTTGATCTTCACGGGTGGCTCCCTGGATCGTCCGTATTTTGGACGGTTCTATCGTGTCAATAAAGCGGAACTGACTGGTCACCAATCGTCGGCTCCGATGCCGACAATGGGGAGTGAAGGGTAGGGCGTTGACTCACGGAAGTCATTGAATTGGTGTGGATTCCGCGCCTCGGGAAGGGCAAATTTGGATAATTGGGACGGGTATCAAGGGCCGGTCGTCGCGGGATCCTGCGTGGGTTGTGCGATCCTTGAGATCGTGAAAGCGACCTCTGGGATTTCAGACATGATCTCGACGCCGTCGGGGAGGCCGAGGATTTCGATTTGTTTGGATGAAATCGAGCGTTCGAGGTCTTGGAAGGACAGAGAGAGAACCGCTGCGGGGACGACCGACCCCGAGTTAATCGCGTTGAGGGCGTCTGTAGGGCCCGAAATTTGGATCGAAACGAGGTCCTCGCTGCCCGAGTTGAGTTTGACATTCCATCGGCCGACTTCCGCTGGTGCGAGGAGAATCTGGACCGGGAGACGATCGATCGTGGTCATCTGGGTCAGGGAGCGGATGGTGAGACGAATATCGACTCGGCTTGGGGTCAGGATCGGGGTCCATCCCTGTGCGGATCGAGGTTCGGAGGCAAAGGGCAGGTTGATCGCGACGCTTGGGATGGTTTCGAGCCGACCTGGGATCAGCGCGGAGATCGCGCTGGGAGAGGGTGAGGCGGTGACATCGCGGTCCTCGTAGATGGAGATCAGCGTGGATGGACCTTTGATGCTAATGGTTTGGGGGATGGCGCGGGGCGGGCCGTCGAGCGCGACGCTTTCTGGGAGATTGACCCGGACGGGGAGTTCGAGCTCGATGAGCTGATCCACCTCGATTTTGACGAGGTCTTTAGAGAGCGAACGGATGGAGACGCCTCGGGTTCGCAGCGTCGGCAGGTGGTTGAGTGCCAGCCGGAGATCGAGCTCGTGGATCCCGACGCGAGAAGGGATCTGATCCCCCACCATGAGCTGGACGCGGCCTCGGAGTTCTCGGGAGACCTCGTCGAGGGATGCGAGCGATCCTTCGAGTTCCAGATCCACCGATGCGGACCACGCTTCGCTGAGCGCGGGACGGACAACGAACTGGTGTTGCGGGTCCTGACTGTTGCCGACAAGGACAACCTGCAGCTCGATGACGCGGGTCTGGACCATCCGCGATTCAGCGAGGAGCCAGATCAGCACGGCGAGAAAGGTTACCAAGATCACCGTCCGGATCGTGGACCAAAATGTGGATGCGGTCTGCGATGTTGGTGTGGGAGCCATCATGATGCTTCCCTTTGGTCAGTCGGGTTGTCCGGATCACCCTTGTCTACAGGGTCTTTTTTCGCCGGATTGGTGGACTCGGACATTGTCCCGGTCGGGACAGGCTTGCGGACCTCCTCGACAAATCCCGATTCTGGATCGTCGGCGCTTTCATCGGTGATGGTCACGGCGGCGTCTGGGTCGTCGTGGTGGCCGAGGAGTTCCCGGAGTGTGATTTCGAAATCCGCACGGTCGATTGGATTCGAGAGCACCCCTCGCTGGGCGATGCGGATGAATCCGGATTCTTCGGAGACGACGATGACGAGCGCATCGGAATCTCTGGTGACCCCGATCGCGGCGCGGTGTCTTGATCCAAAGGATTGATCGGTGATCTCCGTCGCGCTGGCCATGGGGAGCTGGACACCTGCAGAGTGGATGCGGTCGCCTCGGATCACGACCGCGAGGTCGTGGAGTGCTGAACCGGGATGGAAGATTGTTTGAATGAGCGAGGAGGTGAGCTTCGCGTCCAGATCCGTCCCACCTTCGATCACGGCTTTGAGTCCGACGCGGCGTTCGATGACGATGATCGCGCCGAAGCGGGCTTTGGAGAGGAACACGCACGCGGGCGAGAGCTGAGCCGCGACCGCGGCGGCGCCTTGCTGGGTGGTCCCGAAGAATCGGGTTTCGCCCAGACGGATCAACGCTCGACGGAGTTCAGGCTGGAAGATGACGACGAGGGCGAGGGCGAAGCCTGCCAGGACGCGATCGTAGAGGTAGGTGAGACGCGCGAAGGTGTCTTCGCCGAGAACTCGGACGATGAGGGTCCCAACAATGAGGACGAAGATGAGTCCTTTGATGGCGCGAGCGGCGCGGGTGCCTTGGAGGAAGCGGAGGATGACATAGACCACGATCCAGATGATGGCCAACTCAACAAGCACCTCCCACGCGTCGTACGCGCTGAGTCGGCTAAACAGGTCTTGGAGTCGGGTCATCAATCCCACGGGCTACCCTTTGTGGGTCAGGAGTTAGAGAAACTGGCGTTCTGGTGGTCTGATTCTAACCGATCTGGACAGATGATGCGCAGAAATCGTCGCTCAGAGAATGGAATGAGCGGTTTGGCAAGTCGATGACGGAGATGCGAACGGATGGGATACACGATCAAGCACATCGAGACGACCCCGAACCCGCAGGCGCGGAAGCTCATTGTTGATCCCGCGCCGGGACGGATCGTGTCGGTGTTTGATGCCTCGAAAGGTTCGGACGATCCGCTCGCGGCGGCGATCCTTTCGTGCAGTGGCGTAAGCAATGTCTTGGTCCATACCGAGTTCGTCTCGGTCTGCTTCACCAAAGAGACCAAGTGGGCGACGCTCAAGAGCGCGATCAGCAAAGCGATTGGCGGGGTTGATGACTGATCGCAAGATTGCACAATCGCTCGAAGCGTGGTTTGTTGATGCGGCGCGGGAAATGCCCTGGCGGATCACGCCTCGCGATCCGTACTGGTCGCTGGTGAGCGAGTTCATGCTTCAGCAGACGCAGGTGTCGAGGGTGCTTGAGAAGTTTGGGCCGTTTGTTGAGCGGTTCCCGACGATCAAAGACCTCGCGGATGCGGATGAAGAAGAGGTGCTTGGTGAGTGGTCTGGGCTTGGGTACTACCGGAGGGCGCGGATGCTTCATGCGTGTGCCAAAGCGGTGGTCGAGAATCACGGCGGCGTGATCCCGAGTGATGTGGAGTCGCTGATGGCGCTGCCGGGGATTGGTCGGTACACGGCTGGTGCGATGGCGTCGATGGTGTTCGGTGATCGGGAGCCTTTGGTTGATGGGAATGTGATGCGGGTGCTGCAGCGCGTCCACAATGTGGATCAGCAGCAGACCGATCCCGCGACAATCAAATGGGCGTGGCAGCGCGCGACGGGATTGGTTGAAGCGTCTACAGACCCCGGCGTGCTCAACGAATCGCTGATGGAACTGGGCGCGACGGTGTGCACTCCCAAGAAGATCCAATGCGATCGGTGTCCTGTTGCGAAGTTGTGCGAAGCGTTCAAAGCGGGAACAACCGAGTCCGTCCCGCCTCCCAAGGCACGCGCGAAGCGCAAGGAGTTGTTCTGCGCTTCCGTGCTGAGCGTGGATGATGATGGGCGCGTGCTGATGGAGCAACGCGGGAGCGGCGGTATGTGGGCGAATATGTGGCAGGTGCCGACGATTGAACGGGAGGATCGCCCCACTGTTGCTGATGAGATTGGTGAAGATGCCCAACTGGTGGAGTCGTTTGTGCATCAAACGACGCACCGGATTGTCCGGTTTGATGTGTACCGATGCACGCTGAGCGATCTCACAGACCGAAGCTACAAGTCGGAAACGCAGATCAATCGGCTTGGGATTTCCAACGCACAACGCAAGGTGCTTGGACATGTGTTCGAACAAGATTGAGATTGGTGTACAAGATCATCCGACGATGCGCGTGAAGCGTTCGAGCATCGCGTCGAGTTCTTGTTCGGTGGGTGCGTTGAGTGTGATGTGACCGATTTTGCGTCCGGCTCGGGGTTCTTTGCCGTAGAGATGGACATGGGCTTGGGGCATCGCGCCCAGTGATCCGGGTCGGGGCTGGTTCCCGATGAGGTTGACCATCGCGCTGCACCCGATGGGCTGGGTGCTTCCGAGTTGCATTCCCAGCACGGCTCGCATGTGGTTCTCGAACTGGCTGGTTTTGGTGCCTTCGATGGTCCAGTGTCCGGTGTTGTGGACGCGCGGCGCGATCTCGTTGGCGAGGAGCGTTGCGGTTGGGCCGTCCCCAAGCTGGAAGAACTCCACGGCGAGCGTCCCGACATAGTCAAAGTGTTCGAGGATGCGCTGGATCGCGGATCGTGCTTGCTGCGCGACGGCGCCATCGACATTGCGGGCGGGGGCTTTGGTGAGGCGGAGGATCCCGCCTCGATGGATGTTCTCGCTGAGCGGGTAGTACTCGATGTGTCCATCCACGGCTCGCGTCGCGATGATGGAGAGCTCGCGATGGAACTCGATGAATCCATCCAAGATTGCGGGGACTTTGCCGAGCGTTTCCCACGCGTTGGATGCTTTGGTTGGGTCGCTGATGAGGACCTGTCCTTTGCCGTCGTAGCCGAGGGTTCGTGCTTTGAGGATCGCGGGGACGCCGAGTTGTTCGAGGGCTTGGTCGAGTTGCTCGAGCGAATCGACTTGCGCGAATGGAGGGACGGGGATGTTGAGCTCTGCGAACATCGCGCGTTCGCTGAGGCGGTCTTGGGAGACGCTCAGTGCTTTGGGGTTCGGATGGATCGTTGAATGGTCCGCGATGAGCGAGGCACCCTGTCCCGGGACATTCTCGAACTCGTAAGTCACGACATCGGAAGACTGGGCGAGTTTGACGAGTGCGTGTTCATCGTCGTAGTGTGCGACGATCTGCTCGCACTGTCCGAGTTCGTTGGTGGCGCAGCAGCCGGGGTTGGGATCGAGCACGATGCACTTGATTCCCAGATGGTGGACGGAGCTTGCGAGCATCTGCGCGAGTTGCCCGCCTCCGATGATGCCAACGGTCTTGCCTGTGCCACCCTGAGTCATGATCCTGTTCTCGGATCGGGGTTGTCGAGCACGGCTTTGGTTTGGTTTGCTCGGAACGCTTCGAGCTTGCTGTGGATGTCAGGATATTTGTTGCTCAGGATCGAACCCGCGAGCAGTCCCGCGTTGGCAGCACCGGCTTTCCCGATCGCGACGGTCGCGACGGGGATCCCTGCGGGCATCTGCGCGATCGAGAGCAGGGAGTCCATGCCTTTGAGTGCTTTGCTCATAACGGGGACCCCAATGACGGGGAGGGTGGTCATGGATGCGACCATCCCAGGCAGATGCGCCGCTCCACCAGCGCCGGCGATGATGACCTCGATGCCCCGCTCGCGTGCGCCCTTGGCGTGCTCGACGAGCAGATCGGGCGTGCGGTGCGCAGAGACGACCTTGACCTCGTGAGGGATGCCCAGTTCATCGAGCATCTTCCCGGCGTGCTCCATGACATCGGGCCAATCGGACTTCGAACCCATGATGACGCTGACGAGGGGGGGCGACGGGATGGAGGGTGTGCTCATGGGCGATGGTATCCGGTGTGGTTTACGGATCAACCTCTGCGGGTTCGACGAGGAGTTTGAAGGTGGATTCGATGAGGTTGAAGCCGGGGTTGGTGAGGTTTGTGGATGATTCGGCCTGATACATTTTGACAACGAAGATTCTGCCGTCAGCCAACGGGATGTAGAAGGCTTTGAACTGTTGGTACCCTGCGAGAGATTCTCGGAGTTGACCTTGAACCCCGACGCCGTGGAGACCCATCCATGTTGTCATCGTTGTGAATGAGACGAGTTGGTCGTCGATCGAGTGATTGAGATACAAGTCGAGTTCGGCTTGGGCGGTCATATCACGATCAATAATCATGGTCGTAAACCATGAATATTGCTTGGCGCTGATTTCTAGATTTGTAAATGGGTCGCGCTGGGATTCGCTGAGATTCCAGTTGCCGGGGGCATTGAAAGAGTACACCTCGCGATTGATTCCCATCGGCGCAGAGATATCCGGCGCAATCTGATACAGATCGCCGATTTCCAGTGTGGCGAGGATTTGTTTCCAGCCTTCGAGCGCGGCACGCCAATAGCGTTCGGTTGCCATGAAGCGGAAGAGGACATCGTGATCGACATCAAAGTGCACCAAGAGATGAAGCATTTTGTATTGCTTGCTGTTCTCGCTGGGTCCCGCGTTGATGATGTAGTCAACGCCATCGCCGCGCTGTTGTTCGAATCGAATATTTGGTGCTTGGGTTGAGCTGATGATTTTGTATCCGAGCTCTGCGAGCAAGCCGAGGTCGTATTGGATGAGATCCACCTCTTCACGCGGCTGGACTCGGATCACCAATGACCCCATCTCGTTTTCAGAAATGATCGTCGCCTCGATTGAGCTTGGACCCTCTGGGTCTGTGATGCTTGCCTTCCAACCGTCGGGATATTCAAACTTCAGCACACCCCGGGCTGCAACGACCGGGTGCTGTGTATCTGGGTATGGTCCGGCCAAAGGGTTTGAGGTGCTGGTGTAGATGATTGCTCCGCCGAAAATCACGGCTCTCCAAAGCAACGGCCACACGAGAAATAGGACGACGCCCCACGCTTTTTGAATGCTGTAGCACGACTTGACTCCCAGATAGGCGATGATGGGCGAGAGAAAGAAAAAAGCCATCACGACATAGTTTGGCCAAGCGACCGGCTGGCTGATGTACTCGCGGAGCCCCGTATATCGCTGAGTAAAGTAGATCAAAAGAAGCAACGCCGGAACCATCTCAACAAGACGAGCAAAGATGTAGATGCGCGTGCTGCGATTCCATTCATTCCCCCGGATGCCGCAGATTCGGAGTTTGAGCCATGTCCATGCACCCCCGAGTCCGTATTCGAAAGCACCCCTGAGCAGACCCAGCACTCCCAGTACGAGAAAGAGTGTTGTCCAAGATTCGATCTTGAAGGGAAGCGGATTGGCATCAAGGCGTTGCTGGTTGATGACCCAGTTTGTTATCCGTCCTGCACCGACAATCCATGCCGCGAATAAAATCCATACAATGTTTGCGTGGATTCCCCAAGAGAGCATGAAGCGACCGGGTCGGATCAAGATTATGAACGGGAGCAGGTACCAAGCGACCGATCCACGGCTTTGGTTTGCTTTGGATTCAAGGTACTGGTGCTCGGAGAGTGGTTGTTGTTGATCCATTGGATACTCCCAAAAGGTTTACCACTCGAAGGAGCTGCCGAAGACGATGGAGCCCCAGGTTTGTTCGTCGGGTTGGAGCTCGAAGCGTTCGGTTTGGATGTGCTGTGCCCATCCGAGGTAGAAGCTTTCGTACTGCGCGACGATGCCGAAGGTGAAGGTGGCGACGAGGGGTTCGCGCTGTGCGGAGCGGGAGCCGACGAAGGCGGTGCCGTCGAGGTAGAGGTCGCGTGCGATTGCGTCGACGCCAATTCTTGCGTAAGAGTAGAAGGACCAGTTGGGTTCGGTGCCGTCGGGTCGCATTCTGGATTGGCTGGTGCGGACGGTGTGGTCTTTGTGTCCCAGCAGCGAAGCGGGTCCGAAGTCGGTTGGGAGGTTTTTGCCGATGCGGAGGGTCATCGCGGAGCGGGCTGAGATCGAAACCGTTCCAAGATCGAAACCGAGCGAGGGGAGCATCTCCATTTCGAGTCCACCGATATCCGCGGCTTCGGATTTCCATGTCCGCGTGTACGCGAAGTTGATGGTGGGCTCGCCGGGGAGTTGGGTGCCCCATCCGAGGGGGTCGAACTCGTCGGGGAAGGTGTTGTGGATCCATTGCTGGATACCTTCGGAGCCGCTGGAGTGTCCGGTGAGGCCGAGGGAGAGTCCGAAGTGGTCGTGCTTGGTGTCGTCGGCGCGTTGGAAGGCAAACACGAACTCAAGGTGACCAGCGTAGGGATGATCCCGCGCTGGTGGGTTGGGGAGGGTGATGTCTGCGGGGGTGAAGATTTTTTGCTTGAGCGCGATGCCGACACCGAAGCGTTGGTTTGGATCGCGGGAGATCGCGAGCCGAGATTCGAGTGCTGGGGTGAGGTTGGGGTCGAAGGAGACTTCGATCCCTGTGCCGTTGGTGTAGAAGCGGTCGGTGTCGTCGATGAGGTTGGGGAGCGTGCCGTCGTTTTCCCAGTAGAGGGTGAGGTCGCGGAAGGAGTATTGGGTGAAATCGAAGATTCCGAAGAGAGAATCGCTGCCTTGGTCGAGGATGCCTGAAGTTTCTTGTTGTGCTGTGTCATCCACGGCCTCGCTCGATTGGGCGGGGGCGTGGTGGACGCCGAGTGTGCAGAACAGAATGACAACGGCGATCCAATGGCGAGGGTTCATGGCGATATGATAGCGTATACCAACATCCGTTGGACGCTCTCAGGCACCAACTCGATCAAGTCGCGTATTTGAAGTTGATTATGCTCTTCGGCGGCGCGTTCCAACCAATGCGCCCATCCCCAGAATCGCGAGCGATGGTGCCGATGGTACCCCTGTAGCGCGGATGTTGTCGATGAAGATTGAGTTTGTGAAGTCCCCACCGGTGAAGATGACCACGCTTCTCAGGGCACCTGTAAGCAAGAGCGCGCCTGATGTAAACTCGAAGGTGTCGTTGCCTTCGAGGAACTCGTAGTTGGAGTCGACGAGGTCGCCGCTGCCATCGAGTCCGGCGTAGCCTTCGATGTAGATGTCATCGTCATCGTCGCCGAAATCTCCAAATCGGAACGAAAAATCGGTAACCATCGAATTGAAGTTGAGGATGATGGTGTCATCGGTCTGTGATACATCCCAGAATGGATCCCACGAGTTGTTCATCCAAGTCACTGGTGGCATGAAAACCGGATCGGGACCGAATGTATTGTTCGGGAAGATGTCGAACGCGGCTCCGCTCGATCGGTAGATCGTCATTTCCAAACCGTCATCCTCAAGTGTGAGACTGGTATGCGCGCCGGAACGGACACCACCGATCGTGGTTTGTGCCTGATCTTCAAAGTCGAAAATCGATGCGTTGGATGCGGTGACCGCGAAAAGAACTGACAGAACGCTCGTGTGAACAAATTCCATTGGTGTACCTCCAGAGATTGGCTGTGATCACTCGCTGGACTGACAGATTGCCATCGGGATCACCCGATAATGTACACGAGGTCTATGGGTACGCCAACAAAACTGAATCCAAGTATGCACAATTATATTGATAACCTGTTCAATATTTGAACGGTTCTAAGTTCATTCACTTGTTTGGTCATGGCTCCGTACGAGTCGTCACTGAGATTATTCTTCGTTCCCGGCGAGCCTCGCAACCACAGACAAGTCTTCGAGGGTCGTGATGTCTTGGGTGATCTCGGTGTCTCCCGCGGCGATCGAGCGGAGCAACCTTCGCATGATCTTCCCGGAACGCGTTTTGGGGAGCGCGGCGGTGAAGCGGATCATGTCGGGCTTGGCGATCGCGCCGATCTCGGTCGCGACATGGTCGCGGAGTTCTTGGATGAGCTCGTCGCTCGCTTCGTATCCCGGACCGGGTGTGACGAAGGCGGCGATCCCGGTGCCTTTGATCTCGTGGGGCATCCCCACGACCGCGGCTTCGACGACGCTCTTGTGCGAGACCAGCGCGGACTCCACTTCCATCGTTCCAAGACGGTGCCCAGAAACATTGATGACATCGTCGGTGCGTCCCATGATCCAGAAGTTGCCAAGCTCGTCGCGGCGAGCGCCGTCTCCGGCGGCGTAGTAGGGTTCTCCGTCTTTGACGACGGTGGACCAGTAGGTGTGGATGAACCGCTCGCGGTCGCCGTAGATTCCGCGGAGCATCGCGGGCCATGGCTTGCGGATGGTCATGATGCCGCCGGTGTTTGGTTTGGAGACATTCCCGATTTCGTCGGTGACCGCAGCGTCGATCCCGAACATCGGGAGTGTGCAGGAGCCGGGCTTGGTCGGGGTCGCGCCGGGAAGGGGAGTGATGACATGACCGCCGGTCTCGGTTTGCCAGTAGGTGTCGACGATGGGGCAGATGCCTCGGCCGATCTTGTTGCGGTACCACATCCACGCTTCGGGGTTGATCGGTTCTCCCACGGTTCCCAGGACCTGGATGGAGGAGAGGTCTGCGGATTCGGGGTGTTCGTCCCCCCACTTCATGAACGCGCGGATCGCGGTGGGTGCGGTGTAGAACTGGGTGACCTTGTGACGCTCGACGATCTGCCAGAATCGAGCGGCGGTTGGGTAGTCTGGTCCTCCTTCAAACATGACGGATGGGACGCGGTTGGGGAGGATGCCGTAGACGATGTAGGAGTGACCGGTGATCCACCCGCAGTCTGCGGTGCACCAGAAGGTCTGGTTGGAATCCGGGATGAGGTTGAAGGTGTACTTGCTGGTCATCGCGGTAAAGACCATGTATCCCGCGGTGGTGTGGACGATGCCCTTGGGTTTTCCGGTTGATCCGGAGGTGTAGAGCAGGAAGAGCATGTCCTCGGCGTCAAGCTGCTCGCATGGACACTCTGCGGATGCTTGTTCCATCTGCTCGTTCCAGCAGAGGTCGAGCGCTCCCCATTTGATGTCGTTGTGGCAGCGTCCATAGCAGAGGACATGCTCGACGGGTTGGTTGCCGTTGGATTTGAGGATCTTGATTGCTTCGTCGACATTGTCTTTGAGGGGGACGACCTTGCCTCGGCGCCATGAGCCGTCGCAGGTGATGATCATTTTTGAGTTGGCGTCTTCGACGCGGTCGGCGATTGCTTGGGCGCTGAAGCCGCCGAAGATCACGGAGTGGGGTGCGCCGATGCGGGCGCATGCGAGCATCGCGATCGCGAGCTGCGGGACCATGCCCATATAGATGGTGACGATGTCGCCCTTGCCGATGCCGTTGGATTTGAGGACATTGGCGAGTTTGGAGACCTGGGTCTGGAGGTCTTTGTAGGTGAGGGTTTGTTGGTCGGTTGGGTTTCCGGAATCATCGACAGGCTCGCCTTCCCAGATGATCGCGGGTTGGTCGCCGTGACCGGATTCGACTTGTCGGTCGACGCAGTTGTAGCAGACATTGGTTTTGCCGCCGTTGAACCACTTGGCGTCGGGGGCGTTCCATTCGAGGACGGTGTCCCATTTTTTGAACCAGTGGAAGTCCTCGGCAACCTCTGCCCAAAATTTCTCGGGAGACTCGATCGATTCTTTGTACAGCTCGTTGTACTGGTCCATCGACGAAACCAGCCACTTTGAGGCGCCGACATCAGACGCGGCGGGTGGGTTGAAAATGCGGTCTTCGTGGAGGACGGATTCGATTGAGTTGTCGGTCATTCTTGGCTCCTCATAGCTTGGTCGAGAGCATTCTATCCGAATGCCAAGTTGAACATGAATTGACTGGTACTCGGTGTCTACCTGCGATGTACGCATCAAAAACGCCCGCTTTCTACGAAGCGGGCGCTGATCAGTCTGATCATTTCAAGGAATCGCGGAGTACAGATCGAGTTACGAGACCGTCGCGCCGGTGCGGACGACTGGGAAGTCGACCTCTGGATCAGCGATGTGGTTGAAGTAGTTGGTGAAGATGTTCTGCGCGACGACGGCAACGACCTCGATGATTTCTTGGTCGGTGATCCCTGCATCGCGAGCGGCGGACAGATCCGCGTCCGACAGGTGGCCCTGCTTCTCAACAATAGTTTTTGCGAGTGTCAGGAAGGATTGGGTCTTTGGATCGCCCGCTTTGCCGTTGAGGCCTGAGGCAAGTTCGTCTTCGCTCAATCCCGCGCCCTTGCCGATGGCGGTGTGTGCTGAGGCGCAGTAATCACACGAGTTGACGCCTGCGATGGTCAATGCGAGTTGTTCGCGGAGCTTTGCGGAGAGCGAGGACTTGCCGTTCGCTTCACCCAATGCGAGCGCGGCGTTGAGAGCAGCGGGCGCGTGGGCCATGGTCGCGTAGATGTTCGGGACCATCCCGATTTTGCCTTTGATCGCCGACAATGTGGCGGCGGTGTCTGCAGGGGCGTTCTCGATGGTCAATGGATTGATTCGTGGCATGGTGTTCTCCAGTGTCTATAGGTTGATGGATCATACAGACCCGAAACCCGGTTATCTTGACAGGGAGAACACTAGAATAATCAGTCTATTTCGTATTTCGTTGTTTTTATTTTACAAATCGGCTTTTTGGCCTCTTTTTAGACCAGTCGGTCTTTTTCAATGGGCGCTGGTGACACGGAGTACTTCTTGGATACTCGTCAAGCCCGCCTTTGTTTTGTTGATCCCGTCGGCGCGGAGTGAGTTCATTCCACGCTCCAGGCACAAACGACGGAACTCGGAGACATTGGGGTTGCGCGCGATGACATCGCGGAGGTTGTCATCGACCGCGAGCATCTCGTAGATACCCACGCGCCCGGAGTATCCGGTGTTGCGGCACTTGTCGCATCCCTTGGGGACCCACATCTCGTTGACGGGAAGTCCGTTGATTTCGAGGAACTCGGCCATTTCTTCGCTTGGTGCTTCTTGTGCTTTGCAAGTAGCGCACAAGCGGCGGAGCAGACGCTGGGCGAGTACGCCGTTGAGCGCGGCGCCGACGAGGAAGGGTTCGAGTCCGATGTTGACCAGACGCGTGACCGAACTCGGCGCGTCGTTGGTGTGGAGTGTTGACAGCACCAAGTGACCAGTAAGCGCGGCTTGGACTGCGGTGTGCGCGGTTTCGTGGTCTCGAATTTCACCGACCATGATGACATCGGGGTCCTGACGCAGGAGTGCTTTGAGCGCTTTGGCGAAGGTCATGTCGATCTTCGCGTGCGTCTGGGTTTGGGTGATGCCGTCGAGGTGGTATTCGATCGGGTCTTCGACGGTGGAGACATTGAGTTTCTTGTTGTCGATCTGGCGGAGCGATGAGTAGAGCGTGGTTGTTTTACCAGAACCGGTTGGACCGGTGACGAGCACAATGCCGTGGGGCTGCTTGATTTCGTTCTTCCAGATCGCGAGTGAATCGTCATCGAACCCGAGGTCTTCGAGCTGGACATTGATGGATTTGGTATCGAGGATACGCATGACGATCTTTTCGCCGTATCCGGTGGGGAGCGATGACACACGAAGGTCGAGCTTTCGACCTTGAACCGTACAGCGGATGCGGCCGTCCTGCGGGACGCGTCGTTCGGCGATGTCCAGGTCGGCCATGATCTTGAGGCGCGAGGTGATCGCGGCTGACATTGAAGGCGGTGGGTTCATGGATTCGTAGAGCACGCCATCGATGCGGAGGCGGACTTTGATTTTCTTCTCGCCCGGTTCGATGTGGATATCCGATGCGCCTTCTTTGACCGCATTCTGGATGATGTAGTTCACATAGCGGATGACCGGAGACTCGCCGGCTTGTGCTTCAAGGTCCACCGCTTCGGTTTGTTGCGCCTGGGAGACTTCGACATCGCCGACATCGACATCCGCGAGGATTTCCGAGAGGTCCACATCATCGCCTGAATCGTGACCGATCAGCTCGAGTGCGGCGCGGATATCGCCAGGCGTGACGAGCACCAGTTTGACACTCGACACACGCAGGCGTGACGAGATTTCGTCGATCATGAACACATCGTCCGGCGTGACGACACCCATGACCACGCGCGTGCCCTCGGTGCGGAGGGGGAGGACATGGTGTGATTTGCAGAACTCTGGGGTGAGACGCTGGAGGAGTTTGCCATCGAAACCGCCGTCGAGACCAGCTTCAATATCGACGCGCTCGAACGGAACCCCGGCACGCTGGGCGACGATGGATTGAATTTTTTCTTCGTCGGCGCCCTGCTCGATGAGCAAGTCCACGAGGAGGGCCCCCGGGGTTTGCTTGAGGACCTGATTGGCCGCGGTGAGTTGTTCGGAGGTCACCGCGCCCGAATCGATCAGTTGCTGAGCAAAGTCGCCATCGGCGGGGTCCGCGATCGATTCTGAGTGGTTCGGGCGATAGATTTCATGCACCGCGCTGCCGACCGATGCTCCCGCGGAGGCGATCTGATTCCCGAGCACATCGGAGTCTTCGTCGACACTCGATCCGCCCTCTTGACCGTACCGACGCTGGCCCGATGGCATCGAGGGGAGCGGAGAGAAAGACCCTGCGCGCTGATCGAGACGATGCTGGTCCTTGCCTTTGGGCTTCATCGCTCGGCGCGGTCGATGATCGCTCTCATCTACCCCGAGTTCGTTTAGGATGTCGTCGATATCCGCCATGTTGCCGAGTTCCTTGAGAGGTGTTAGTTGATGCGTTTGGCGCCTTCACCGAGTCCGAGTTCGTACTTCATGCCTTCGACTTCGAGGATGACTTGCGATCCATTGATCGCCAGCACCTTGAATGTGTCAGCAACGGTCATCCCAATAGCAACGGGTTCACCCGAGATCCGAGCGACCGGACGCGAACCACCAATCACACTCTGGAGTTTGAGTTTGGATGCGAGTTTTTCGTAGCTTTGAATGAGGGCTTCTCGATCGAGACGCTCCTGCTCGGCACGCTGGCGCGCCAAACGGGCCATCTGCGCATTCATGTCGTCTTCATTCACAGGTGGCGCGAGGTACTCATCGGTTGGATCATCAAGCTTGGCCATCGTGAAAGGCTCTTGAGGGAGGACGGTGTCATTGTCGAACTGGACCGACACGCTGACCTCTTCGAGATCATCCATGATCTTGTCGAATCGTTTGACAAAGTCCGGCGAGGTTGTCGAAGCGGTGTAGTCCACCATCGACACCGATTCCTTGATCCCCGCTTGCATACCGATGTACCGCATCGCGTAGATCGATCCGACACCGATGGCAAACACAAGACCCGCGAGCATGACCTGGCCGTTGAACTTCGATGGTTCGGCGGCACCGGTGCTAAAGCTCGAACCACCGCCCGCGGCATCGTTGCCCATCCCTGGGATAACCGATGGGACACCGGTCGCTTCGTCGGCTTTGTTGAGGTTTAGGAAGACATTGGACTCGCCGTGTTCCTGATCGTTGTCTTTGGGCGTGAATGGGTTGATTTCGCTCATGATGTCACCTCGTCTCGGAAGAAGATGCTGAGCGTGAAGCTCGCTTTGATCTCGGTTTCTTCGCTCGATGTGTCTTCGATTTTCATGTCAATGATGCGGGTGATGCGGGGCATCTGCTCGACTTTGAGCAAGAAGGCGTAGAACCCGGACCATGAACCTTCGATGCTCATCTCCAGCGGTTGCTCGAGGAACTGGGCCGCCGCTTGTGGCTTGGTGCTCTTGAGTGTTGGCGAGCTCAGACCAGCCTGGATCGCGAGGCCCGAGACCTGACGGACGATCTGATCCACTTCCTTATTGGAAGGGAGCATGGATTCCATCGTGTCGATCCGTTCGGTGATCTGCTGGTTGATGAGCAGGAGGTCGTCGTTGCGTGCGGTCTCTGCGCGGAGCTTGCCGAGCATTTCTTGCTTGTGAGCGATCTCGACCTTTGCGCTCTCAATATTGGCACTCTGCGGGCGGAACACCAGCATGTAGCTCACGACCGGCAGGAGCAGGACCGTGAGGAAGAGGACAAGTTCTCGGATACCAAACTGCATAAGAATCTCCTTGGATTCGTCAAATGAAAGTCGTCAGTCAATCGATCAGTGGTTCAGTCTTCTGTGTCTTCGGTGGCGGTTGCCACAACATGCCCATCAATCCCGACCGAGATCGTTCCGGCGACCTTGCTCGCATCGGCGGTCGATGACAGCGACATCGTGATGCGGAACTTGCGGTACTCGATCGAATCGATGATCGTCTGGTTGATGTACTGGAGCTCGACATTGGAGAGCAACGGCGAGCCTTTCAGTGATGCGAGGTAATCCGCGATGTCGTCGTTGTCTGCGGATAAACCGTCGACCGAAATGCTGAACACGAACTTGGGTGGGTGGACCTTCGGTTCCTCGGCTTTTTGATCTTTTCCGTTCCCGACGCCACTCACCCCGATGGATTTGACCGCGCCCTTCTTGACCGCCGGCGGGGCCGGCGGGCGGACTCGCTCGCCTTCGAGCTGGATCTCGGTCAGGGTGATCCCGTCCCCGATGCCTCGGATGATCTCGCCCATGAGGACCGAGCGTGGGACACGGTCTTTGAGTGCGGTGACGATCTCTGCTTTGTCGGTGAGGACGACGCGTTGATCTTCGAGGACCTTGAGCTGCTCGATTTTCGCGGTTTCTTCTTTGAATGACGCCGCGACGATTCTCTGCTGCTCGCGGACCCGGCTCCAACGCTGGTGGTTGACGAAGAACGCACCGATCACACCCGCGAGCACGAGCACGAAGAGCAGGATCGCGAACATCGAGGCGCGTGCCTGACCTTTGCCACGAACATAGTCCGTAGGCAGGAAGCTGGCGCCGTCATTCTTGTTGTTTGATCGCATCGATCCTCCTCGTCATCCCCGGCGGATGCCGGTATTCGTCAGTCAAAAAACGCTGAACGGTCAAAGATCCGTCGGGCACAACACGCACCCGACCGTGGTTGCCCAACCGGGCTGTGGCTTACTCAGGTTGACCCCGGAGACCGGGACTTTGCCCGCGCGCCCTAAGGTGCTCAATGGGTCGATGACCCGTGTTTCAAGGTTGAGCACGCGCGCTAGGTGCTCGCTGATGGCTTTGTGTCCCGCCATGCCACCGACGAAATAGGCACGCTCAACCGCTGGGCCTTGGATCGACGAGCGGTAGTAGCGCAGGCACATCATGATCTCGTCGATCAGGATTTCGAGCGGCTCGGAAATATCGGGATCGTCCATCGAGGGGTGCGGGTTCGCGCTTTGCTTAGCGCCGGTCGTCACCGCGGCCATCTCCTGGATCCGCTCGCGCATCGAGCGGGCTTCCATCATGGTGCAGCGGAACTGACGGCAGATGCATTGATCGAACGAGATCGCGCCGTGGTCGATGGTGCGCGCAAACATGATCTGCCCATTGTGCACGATCATCACCACGGTGCATGCGCTCCCGAGGTCGATGAGCAGCGACGCCCCGTTGCCTTTTGAGTCCGTAGGGACAATCTGGCGAAGGGTCTCGAAGGTGTTGTGGATCCCCACCGGCTCGAGCTTGGCACGCTTGAGCGAGTCCATCATGCGTCCGACGAACGACTTGGATGCGCCGAAGCAGATGACCTCTTGCTTGTTGTTCTGTTTGGATTCCCCCACTGGAATGCTTCGGACGAGCAGCGCGCCGGGTTCGCACCCGAGCCGATCGCTCATCTGCCCGATGGCGAGTTCGTTGAGCGACACGCCTGGGACGGGGGTGATCTGCAGGTGCTTGCACGACATCTGCTGGGTTGGGATCACGCACGCGGCACGGAGACCGGTGAGCTTGCCGCTCTTGATGAGTTTGGGGAGCGCATCGAACTGGAAGAGGATGCGTTTGGATGGGTTGTCGAGCAGGTCGTCTGGGGTGCTGATCTGAGCAGCGCTCTCGATGGATGCGGGATCACCGGAAGAGACGCGGAGCACGCGGAGCGCAGAGACACCGAAGTCAACCGCGAGGGGGTATCCCGTTGGACGCATCGAGTTCATCGATTTGAGCGTCGTTTTCAGTTGGTCGAATACTCTTGGCTTCGCCATAACATCCTTACCTTCGTGCGTCCCAGCACGATTCCTACACCAACCGGCGTCGTTGATGACCGCTGCGGAAGTTCCGCGCCGATCATCGCATCAATAGAGAATCGGCCTGATATGGGGAAGAATGTGGGTGTGGTGATCCGAATCAACAGGCTCGGCGTGCCGCATCAGGATCAGATCGCGCAGAACGCACAAACGGCAAGTTGAGGGTCCGTTATGAACGGAGCGAGCCGATAACTCGCGTGAGCGTGGTCAGCGACGCGCCAAGGTCCCAGACTTGCTTCGCTCGATTGCCTGTGGTGTTGGAGATCACACGGAGTTCACCGGTCCGGATCGCGGGGTCCACGATCTGGGCCGCGAGTGCGACGGAGGCTCCCTCCATCGCTTCAGCGACCGCGCCGGTCCGCGAAACAACACCATCGGCACAACCGTCATCACCGGAACACCAGGAGACGGTCGCGATGATTGCGGTTGTGTCTGTGATCGAAGCGAGGAACTCGACGAGGTCTGGGTTGTGATCGATGCCCATCTCGCCGCAGGAAAACGGCGCGAATCCGATCTCGCTCATCGGGATGAACCCATCAGGAGCGCCGATCCCTTCGTCCGAAAAGACGGATCGGGTTGCAGTGATTGATTCACCGATGCCCAAGGCTTCATCGCTTGGGAGCGATCCCGCGATCCCGACTGAAATGACCGAGCGGTAGGGCTGGATGGTCAACGCACGCGCTGTGCTGGCGGCGGCGGACGACTTGCCCACCCCGCTGCGGACCAGATCAAAGCGATCGTCGAGACGGATGACCTGTCCGAGCTGGATCGGCGATCCTTTCAACAAAAACGCTTCGAGCACCGCGTCGCACTCCTTCGGAGCCGCGGCGACGAGCAGGCATCGGGCTGTGCTGGTGATCCCAGAGTCCATACAGAAGCGTAGCCTGTCGTTTTTGGGTGAGCGGAAAGTGTGCTACGCCGCTTCGTCGGGGGTGAACAAGTGCAACCCGTTGCTCAGGTTTCGCTGCATGACGCGGAGATCGAACTGTCCTTTGGTGACCGGATAGAAGTTGTATTTCTCGACATCGACCCCGCCGCACTCGACGATCGTCACGGAGCGATCTTCTTTGAGGTTGTAGACTGCAGCGAACTGTTCATCCTCAAAGCGGGAGAACTCGTGAACCTGTGGACGGCACGGATCAGCGGGGTCCCAGTCCGTGACCACACCCTCGGCACCGTTGCTCAGCTTGACTACGGTTCCCGGTGGATACGCGGGACAGACCGCGAGGAGCGCCTTGAACACAATCGGGTCGATCCAATCGCCGTAGGGTTTGCCCATCATTTTTTTGAGCGTGCACACGGCGGGCTTGGAGAGTCCATCGCCTTCGCCCTCTCCGATGGTGGACGCATTGTGGCTGAGTCGATCGAATAGATCCGCGACGCAGATGATCCGTGAAAAGACATGGATTTCATCGCCGATCAGTCCACTCGGTTCGCAGCCGTGTCGTTCTTTGGTTGGAAATCCTGATCCGTCGAAGTGCTGGTGGTGATGGAGCACGGCACTGGCCGCGGACGCTTGCAATGATCCGCGAACACACTGGTATCCGATATTGACATGCTCTTGCCATTCCACATCGTTCGCGTCGTGGTGTTTGCCCCAGCGTTTGATGACTTTCTCGTCGAGGTGCATCATCCCGATGTCGTGGAGCATCCCCGCGACACCAAGGTTGGTGACATCCGATGCGTAGCGTGAGGGGACATACTTGCGTTCTCGCATGAGGTAGAACCCGAGCCGCATCCCGAGCAGGAGACTCAGGAACCCGACATTGGCGCCGTGGCGTACCGCTGGTGCTCCCGAATCGACGAGCTCCCCCACGAACACGGCGCTCTTGGGATCGTCGATGAGGTTGGTGAGTAGTTTGGACATCGAGCTTTTGTACTGCTGAAAGTCGAGCTTCGCGTGCGCGCCGCTCGATGCTTCTAAAAATGCTTTGGAGACATCGCCCGCAACCATGGCGCGTGACGCCATGATCTTGGGGCTGACAAACTCCCCCACCATCTCCATGCCGGGGTACTGGATCCACAGCTCAGGGATTTTCATATCAATCAGCCGATCGATCGTATTCTGACTGAGCGATACCTCGGCGCGCAGCAACACCGTCCCTGAGTTCGACCGTGGGTGGTACACGGGTTGGGCCAGCACCATTCCTGGTTTGGCATCAGATATATGGACGCGCAGCATTCGACACTCCTGAGCGGGACTCATGTGCGTCCCGCTGCCGGGCTATCGGCTCAACCGATGAAACGATGAAGCGGACCCTCAGGAAACGCCGGGATTCACGGCATACGCGGCGAGAATGTAGAGCAAGTACACCGCGAGGAGCACGAGCCCTGATCCCTTGGAGATTACCGGACGAACAAGCGCCCAAACCATCAACAGGATCGCGACTCCGAGCATCGCGTACAGGTGCCAGTTCAGAGACGAATCCAAGTTCAACGGCTTGATAATCGCGGTCACCCCCAGCACCGAGAGCAGATTGAACACATTGGATCCCACGATGTTCCCGACCGCCATGTCCGCTTCTTTGACCATCGCGGCGCGGATCGTCGCGGCGAGTTCCGGGACACTGGTCCCGAACGCGACAATCGTCGTTCCGATCACCGCTGCTGGGATCCCGATAGATTCGGCAAGATCGGTCGCGCCATAAACAAGGACTTTCGCGCCAATTGCCAAGCCGACGATTCCCAGAACGACATACAGGAAGTCCATCCAGATCGGCTTGATTCCCGCGACGGCTTCTTCGAGACCATGCTCGATGTTCTCTTTGTGGGCGCGGACGATGTAGACCACATACGCGATGAGTCCTGCAAACAGGACGCCGCCCTCGCCGCGTGTGAGATGACCGTCGATCAATAGGACGATCGATCCAGCGGTCACCAGGACCATAAGCGGGATCTCGATCATCCGGATTCGTTTGTCCACCGCGATGGGGATCATCAGTCCGCCGATGCCGAGGATCAATGCGATGTTGGCGATGTTGGATCCGACGACATTCCCGACCGCGAGTTCGGTCTGTCCTTGGAGCGCCGCACCGACACTCGCGAACAGTTCAGGAGCGCTGGTCCCGAATGCGACGACGGTGACACCGATCGCGAACGGGCTGAGCCCGAGGTGCTTGGCAATTTGAGCCGCGCCGCGCACGAGCGCGTCGGCGCCGACGATCAGGATCGCGAGACCAACGAGCAGGATCAGGATGGAAACGAACTCGGTCATGAACCTTGGTCCTTGCGTGTGGTGGTTGGGCCGAGCAGCCGGTACTGCCCGTCGGCTTTGGGGACCAGCACGATCAGGACCTTCTTTGGAGGAACATAACGAACCCCCGGCGCGACATACCCGGTGCCTGGGGTGGAGAGCATCTGCTGTCCCAGCGTGCGCGCCTGCGGCGTGCGTGGGCCGATGGATGTCCGTTCTTCAGATGATGCATCGAAGGATTCGTCCTCGTCTGTGAATCCCCACGAAACCAGCGGGTCTTCGCCGACGAGGATTAACGCAGAGGACGAATCGAAGACCGGGCTGATCATGAGTTCGTTGATCAGATCCCCCTCGTCGAGCGCGGTCGGGAGCCGGATCTCTCCCCAGCGGTTGCTGCGTTGGGGCTGGGTCATCTGGATCGCGAGGTCCATGTGCAGCCTTGCTTTGAGTCCGTCGTCGGTGACTTCCGGAACGGTCCAGACACGCGCGAGCAACCGCGGCCGACCGACGAGTGTTTGGTAGCGTGCGCCGTCCGAATCTTGTACACGGACGGTATTGCTGTGGATCTCCCCGGTTCGGATGATCGGTCTCCACTGCGGGAACTCCCCCATCCACCGGACCTGTGCCGCTTGGGTAAGGTCCTGACTGCCGAGGATCGAATCGAGCTTGTCGATTGGGACGACGATGAGTCGAAGCCCCCACGATCTCCATCGCTGGATGTCTTCGTTGCTCATGGAACCGGTGCTTTGCTCGTAGCGTGCGAGCGATCGCGCGACCCGGTTCTCCGAATCATCCACGGTCATCACCCTGAGTTCAAGACCACGCTGAGAGGCGTTCGTCGCCTGGCCCGCTTCGATGCTCGTTTCGAGTGTGAGCGGATCGCGTGGTGAGCCTTTCGTGTTTGGTGAACACGCGGACAAACCCGCGGCGAATGTCGCCGTGAGCAATGCCAGCCTGATCTTGAACATTGAAACTGGACGCATCGGTTTACGCATCGGCGAACGAGTTGATCCTGTCGATCAGTGCACGCACCAGACCGAACTTGTAGCGGGTGTGGGTGAAGACCACGCGTGGGAGATCGAGGTGGTCCTTCTCTCCTGGCAACGCTGCTGACATATGGATGTCGCCTGTCTTGACGAGCACCGAGAACTCGTCGTTGAGAATTTTGATTTGGTCGTCGGTGAGGACTTTCTTTACACGGATGGAAAGCTCGTCGCGGACATAGCGCGAGGAGTGGTACACCGAGTAGAAGTTCATCACATGATCCGCGGCGTCTTGCGGGTTCTTCGCGTGGTAGAAGAGGTGGTTATCTTCTTCACTGATCCATCCGCGAGATTCGAGCTGGGTCTTGGTGTAGTGGATCCATCCGTCCCAGTAGGAGCCGTGCTCGTCGGATTGCGCGTCGCCATCGACGAACACGACGGGAACGATGCTCGCTTTACCGGTCTGGATGAGGGTGAGTGCTTCGAAGCACTCGTCGAGGGTCCCGAATCCGCCGGGGAAACAGACGACCGCTTCGGCTTGGGAGAGGAACATCAGTTTGCGGGTAAAGAAGTAGCGGAAGTTGATGAGTTTTTCATCGCCCGCGATGACGGTGTTGGCGCTGGTCTCGAAGGGGAGACGAATCGCGACGCCGAAGCTCGATTCGCGTCCGGGTCCTTCGTGTCCCGCTTTCATGATCCCGTCGCCGGCGCCGGTGATCGCCATCCAGCCCGCTTGGGCCATGAGTTTGGAGAACTCGACAGCGGCGAGATAGTCCGGGTGGTCTTCTGGAGTTCGTGCTGAACCAAAGATCGTCACCTTGTGCGGCTCTGGGTATTCCCCGAACACGCGGTACGCGTAGCGGAGTTCTTTCATCGTCGCGGTCATGAGCTTGAGCTCGCCGGTGTCGCGACCGTCGGGGATCAGCTTGAGTCCAGCGGTGATGAGCTCGCGGACGAGCTTCTCGTCGTAATCGCTTGCGCCCGAACCGATGGCGACCTTGTTGATCAGATCGATGATGCCTTCTTGGATCTCACCATCGTCGGCACGCTGCGCAGACCGGGTCTCGGGCGGAGCGGCTTGCTCGTTTTTGGGTTGCGTGCTCTTGGGTGGGTCGAGTTCGACCCGGTTGTGTTCTGGTGAGCGGTTGGAATCTGTTGTCATAGTCTTCTTGTCTTTCCTGTCTTTGGGACGCCCTATGCGTCCCGGTTTTCACTTGTTCTCAGTGTGTCTGTTGTATTCAGTCGTCTTGTGTATCGGCGGTTGCCGAGGTGCTTTGCGTTGGGTTCAGAGATGAGCCTGAATCTGATCTCCTACCTGACTTCTTCTCCGGAGTTGGCTCGATGACCTGATCGCCTTGTTTGCGACGGAGCCGACCCGAACCCACGCGGGTCCGTCCCTCGACCTCTCTCAAGCGTCGTTGCTGCTCGGTCTCGCGGGTGCCGAACATCGAGTCCAGCAAACGCTTGGTGGTCCCGAACTGTTCGGGAGAGTAGGTGATCGATCCCGGTGCTCCCGCAACCCGGATCGTGATCAGTTCATCCCGGATGCCTTCGAGGAGACTCGAGAGGACGGGGATCGGTTTGATCGACCTTGACCGGAAGCGTAGATCAATATCTCGTGAAGTCCAGTCCATTGTCCCGTAGCCGAGGATCTCGATGGTGTCGGAGGACGCGCTGAGGCGTTCAAAGGACATGGTTGGGCCATCAATGTAGATTTCCGCTTCCGCGAGGTTCAATCTTGAACCGATCGGGAGTTTGAGGTTGCTCGCTTCGATCAGGTTGATCAGACCAGGGAGTGCGACGATCGACCCGCCCGAGACCCTGACAAATCCGCGTCCGTAGCGTTCATTCGGCAAACCGATCGGGCCGCTGATCGCGAGATCAGCATTCATTGACCCTTTTGAGACATCTGAATCGACATTCCACGCGGACCGAACGGTCGATGAGCCGGGGGCGGGGGGGCCTTCCAGACCCTCGATGGGGAGGAAGAGGTCATCAAAGATCGGTGCGGCTCGGACTCCTGAGCACCGGATTTCTGACGCGTACCAAAGTGTTCCGTCTTCGAGCGGGCGGACCTGTGCGTTTCCTGTGACCATTCCGCCGTGCATCCCGGCGCGGAACTCTGGGACGAGCACCTCGCTGGGGGACGCGGGATCGTTGAAGATTCGTGTTTGGGCGTTGTGCACGCGGAGGAGTCCGGCGCGGAGACGGGACGCTTCGATATCAAGCTGGTACCGGAGACCTCCGATCTCATCGGGGATGGGCTCGGATTCATGCAGATCAGAAGCACCCATCACGCCGGACTGGACATTGAAGTTCACGCGTCCATCGAGTTCGGTGATCGGGACCCCGACGAGGGCACTGACATCGAGCATCGTTGCGGAGCCATCGATTGCGAAGGCTGTGGAATCGGTCCCGAGTCGATCCGCGATGATGTGGAGGTGTTCGAGGTCGATCTCGCGTCCGGATTTGACCTCGAGTTCGTCGATGACGCGCGAAAGGGTGTCGGGGAGGATGGCGCGGACCGGGCCGTTGATGATGTCACCGTGGGCCGCGATGACCAGATCGATCCACGCGCCCTGCCCCGGAGTCACGGCCCACTTTCCATCGAGCGCGAGCGTGTAGTCGTTGTTCTTGGCGCGGATGTCGTCGAAGTATCCATCGAGACCATCGAACCGGATCGAGCCTTGGATCTCATCTTTCTGGAAGTCGAGAATGTTCCCGTCGCGCTTGATGGTGAGCGAGCGAGGGATCATGGAACCATCGACTTCGATCGCGGGAAATCCGAGCTCACCGGGGGAGGCTTTGGAGATCCGCGCTCCGTCGATCGGGGTGATGTCGATGAGGAGATTGAACTCGCCGTCGAGTCCGTAGTAGTTGAAGAAGTCTTTGGCTCCCCCCTGCTCATTACCTGATCCCATGCGATCAACGATCGCGCGAACCCCGGGCGAACCGAGTCGGCCTCTGGTCATCGATAGACGCATCGATGGCTCGTTGTTGAGTTCGAGGAGCTGCCCCCCCTGCGCGAGCCGGAGTGATCCTGCGAGCCCGATCTCTCCCATCGGTTCGTGGTCGATGCTGAACGGGACGCTGAACCCGCGGCTCTCGACCTTCGGTTTGGATCCGAGCCGAAGACCGACGGACCCGATCGAAGACCCGAACTCGTAGCGGTGATCCTCGAATGTGAATCCGGTCGCGTTGATCTGATTGATCGTCAGCGCGGTGTCCATCGAGCTTCCAACGCGCCCTTCGAGGATCGCTTGGAGATCCAGCACGCCGTCGGGATCGAAATCCTTCCGCCATTGCGCCACCCGTTTGGCAAAGCTCGGCGAGAGCACCGCGATCGCGTGCTCCAGAGGCATCCCAAGATCCAGACCGTTCGCTTTGACGCGTGTGTAGATCAATGGCCCCGATACGGGTGGCCCCGCTTCGAAGGGAAGCAAGCCATTGGTTCGCTTGATGTTTTCAACCTTGGGCTGGGGCGCGAGCGTGAGCTGTGTAAGCATCTGGATCGGGGTTGGCGCAATCGGGAGCGATGGGGATTCCATCATCCCCTTGAGGTCTACGACGATCAGCTCCTTGTTGACCACGATGGTCCCGGTCATGCCCTTGAGCTGGACCGAATCCAGTCCGAGTTCTGAGCCATCTGGGATCGTTTCTTCGTCGAGCAGTTGCATCCCCATCACGAGCGGATGCGCGGAACCTGACAAGACATCCGCTTCGACAAAGTAGTTGATGCTGCCATCATCACTCGGACCGATTTTCGCATCCGCGCCCACAATCCCCTGCATACGGAGACGGTCGAGGATGCGGCGGAGCGTGATCTCGCTTGGATCGTTTGGTTGCGCGTCGTAGTACCCCGGGATCGCGGCGATCAACCGGTCGTCGATCGGGATGTCGCGTGCTTTGATCTCGACATACGGCTGTGGATCATCAAAGCCCTCACGCGGCTCAAATCGCGCATCGACTTTCGCTGTTCCGCCGCTGAGTCCCTGATACACACCGCCGCTGAGAAACACAGAGTTGTCGATGATTGAGATCTGGACATTCCGCGCGACGATCGGAAGCGGGAACTGCTTGGGAACAATCCCCGCGCTGGGGATCACCGCGTTGATGTCGGTGGTCCACCGGTCGTCCTCTGGACGCTCTGGGTGCCGCTTGAGTGTGACCTCGACTCCGATGAGTCCGCCGAAGTCGAACTCGGGAACGCGGAGAAGGGTGTTCATTGAGGCGAGTTGACTGGAGAGCTTGCCGCGTTCTGATTCTGGGGTTTGGTCATCGAGTGATGCGATGGTGCGGATCATCTCGTTGCGTTGCTGGGTCAGTTCGGCACGGCGTGCGGGTTCGAGCAGGTATTCAGATTCGAGCAGGTTGTCATACTGCGATCGTGAGAAGAGGGTATCGACGAGTTCTTGTTGATCTTCATCCATTGCGCTGAGCAGCAGGTGATCGATCGGGAGGTCTTGGACGCCGACGATGATTTCGACGACCGAATCAGATCCCAGACCGACGAACTGACCGTTTGCTTGGAGCTTGGCGCCGGTGGGTCCGGTGCCGGTGATGCCGTCGATGGTGACACCATCGGGCTCGAATGACACCCGGCCTTCGATGTTCTCAAAGGGGTACATGAACTTGTTGTATTTCGCCGAGCCGTTGGAAACATCCGCGGATCCCGAGACCAGGATCGGCGAGTCGATGCCGTCGGTGGTGTCCGTGTCGATCTCGCGGACGAGACTGACCGTTGCATCGATGTCGGCGACGAGATCAACAAAGCGGTCGAGCTTTTCGGTGACCCGTTCGGGCAAGAACCGCAGGGGCCTGAACCCGGGCTCGATCCTGAAGCGGGTCTGTAGGTCACAGGTGAACGGGCTAGACTCTTTATACCCCTTGTATTCCAATGATACATCGTACAAAAGTTCATCGATGTCGCCGGTGAGGTCTGCGCTCATACCGCCATATCCAAACGCGATGGTGCCTTTGGTTGAACGCATCCGGAGAAATTTTTCGGGACCCGAAAACTGTGCGGGCGGGATGAACGGCAAACTGATATCCACACCATCAAGCGTCATGACAACGCGGGGACGACCATCGAGACCGACGCTGAACCGTGTCGGTGCGAGTTTCCCGCTGAGCGCGAGCGATTCATACATCGCGCGCACGCGCGTTGGGACGATCTGTGCTGGCCAGTCTTCGAGTGTGAGTCCGGTCATGACCCCCTGCACGCCCTTTCCCGAGACGGTGCCTGTGATCATGAAGTCGTCCTGGGTGTTGTGTTCACCGCCGGACATTGAGGATTCGGTCGAGGTTGCGAGAAGGTCGAACTTGGCAACCCCGTCTTTGTTTGGTTTATCGAGTCCACCGACGACGGAGAGGTCTTTGAGTTTGGTGTAGTTGCTGCCGGTGTGTTCGCCGACTTCGATCACACCTTGGTTGATGGTGATCGCGGGGGTGACCGCGCCCCCGCCATCGGATTGCTGGAGCTTGAGGGATTGGAGATTCACGATCCCGGTTTCGGTGTTCTGGCTCACGCGGAGTCGTGGGCGATCGATCTTCACGCTCTTGATCGCGTCGGCTCCCGACAAGATCGAAGCCCAACGCATCGAGATCGTCGCGCGGTCCATACGAATCACTTCACCCCCCGGCCCATCGATATCCGGAGCACGGAGCACCGCATCGCGGAACTCGATCTCACCAGACGCGTTGAGGACAACCGTTCCCCGGGTCACGGCCAAGCCGGTCTCACGCTCGATCATCGGGATGACAAATCCGGACAATGATCCCGTGCCCACGAGGATGACGCCCGCGATGACCAGAATGAGCGGGATGCTGAGCAACCACAGTACAATCCGGAGTCGTTTTTTCCGCTTCGGGGGGGTCTGGATCGGGGTGGGAGAGGGGTCTGGCATCGTGCAACGGTAGTCTACGCACGCCGAACACCGAACAGATCCCTTTTTTTGTGCTATGATTGGCCCATATGAGCAAGACCCGCACCATCTACATCTGCACCTCCTGCGGCTCCACACACTCCAGTTGGATGGGTAAATGCAACGACTGCGGCGCATGGGACTCGCTGGAAGAATCGCAGTTCGACAAATCCGCAGCATCCGATCCCCATCGCGGATCGTCATGGGTCGAAACCAAAGGCACCAACGACAATCCCGGCGCGACCCCGATCACCGAGATTCTTGCTTCTTCAGGACCGATGCGGAGACTCCCGACCGGGATCACGGAGCTCGATCGCGTGCTTGGTGGGACCGAAGCGGATGAATGCCGAGGACTGGTCCCGGGATCGGTCGTGTTGGTTGGGGGCGAACCCGGGATCGGGAAATCGACGCTGTTGTTGCAAGCGGCGGGCGCGTGGGCGTCACCGATCAATATGGACTCGCAACAAGCGGACTGGACGAGTAAGGTGCTCTATGTGTCGAGCGAAGAATCGGCGCAGCAGATCCAGCTCCGCGCGGATCGGTTGGGGGTCGCGGATGCGGATGGGTTGTTCGTGCTCGCGGATACGAATCTCGCGCGGATCCTTGAACAAGCACGCAAGATCAAACCCGATGTGTGCGTGATCGATTCGATCCAGATGATCTACAAAGCGGACCTCGAAGCTTCGCCGGGATCGGTCACCCAGCTGCGACGATGCTGCAGCGAATTGGTCTACTTTGCCAAAGCGACCGGGATCTCGATCGTGCTCGTCGGGCATGTCACCAAGGAAGGCACGCTGGCCGGGCCTCGGATGCTCGAGCACATGGTCGATGCGGTGCTGTATTTCGAGGGGGATCGCTACCACTCGGCGCGGATCGTCCGCGCAATCAAGAACCGGTTTGGCACCACGCAAGAACTCGGTATATTCGAGATGACCGGACAGGGATTGCAGCAGCTTCCGGGTGGGATGTCCGTCGCCGCGATCCAATCGGGAGGTGAACACCGACCCGGCGCGATCGTATGTCCCGCAATGCACGGCTCCCGCTGCGTCTGCGTCGAAATCCAGGCGCTCACCGCGACGGGATTCGTCGGGAGCGCCAAGCGGAAATCATCCGGTCTGGACAGCAGCCGACTGGCGATGCTGATTGCTGTTTTAGAACAACACGGCGGGCTCCGTCTCGCGGACCGGGATGTGTTTGTCTCGGTCGTGGGTGGATTGAAGATTGTTGAACCCGCCGCGGATTTGGCGCTCGCGCTGTCGATCGCGGGCGCACACTACAAACGCTCGCTCCCCCCCACGACCATCGCGATCGGCGAGGTCGGACTCGGCGGCGAACTCCGCGCCGCGACCCAGATCGAGCAGCGCCTCCGCGAATCCGCACGACTCGGGTACACGCACGCGATCATCCCAACATCAGGATCACAAAAGCTGGCGAAGATTTCGGGGATGGAACTGATCCCGGTGAAGAATGTATCGCAGGCGATTGAACGGTTGATGTGAGTACTGACTATGCCGATGTATTTTTTTAGCTTTCACTCAATACCAATAAAACCAGAGGACAAACTGGAGTTTGGCGGTGCCTATGTCAATTGCTGGATACAAGATTCTTCAATTCACGACGCTGAAGAAAGAGCAAGAACTGCAATTGAAGAAAATGAGTGGTCAATCACAGACCAAGACAATGAGTCGTATGAGACTACACGGGATCATTGGATTAATGATGATCAGTTAGAGTATTACGACCAAGCACTTATTGATAGAGAAGTATGGGTATTCAATATATATCCAAATGAAGACTCCAATTAGCTCTCGATCAACCACTCTGGAAGCGCCTTGGGTCTGCCGTCGCTTCCGACGCAGGCGAGTTCGGTGGTTGCGATCGCGCACACCCCGTCGCTTGGGACAGCGGGATCACTTGGATCAGGAGCTTTGCCGCCGCGTTCGACGAGGGCGATCTCGTAAGAATGGTGGAGTTTGACCTTGCTCGCTTTGTCCACCTTCGTGCGGATCTCGATGACATCGTCGTACTTGATCGGGCGCCGGTACTTCACCTCCAGCTTCGTCACGACCATGAACACGCCCGATGCTTCCAGAGTCGCGTAGCTCTCGCCGACTTCTCGCAGCAGTTCCGTCCGGCCGATCTCCATCCAGGGGAGGTAGCTCGAATGGTGCACGACCCCCATCGGGTCGCACTCGACATAGCGCACGCGGAGTTGATGGGTTCCTGAACTCGGCGGGGTGGTGTGGGTTTCGGTCATGCAGAACCATAGGGCCGTCGGCGTTGAGCGCGCATACACTGTCTCCCTATGTCATTCGGACTCGGACACGGCAAACCTCTCGACAGCGCCCCCGGCGTGGTGGGGATCTCACCGGAAGAACTCCCCCCACTCCCCGACACGGTGCTCCAAGACCCCCAATCGGGTCGGCTCGATCCGCGCGGATGGTTCGCCCAGCCCTCGCGGCGGTTTGAACTCGAGATCGGATCGGGCAAGGGCGCGTTCCTTGTGCAACAAGCGGACCTGCAGCCCGAGACGAATTTTCTGGGGATCGAATGGGCCGGGGAGTTCGCGGCGTACACCGCCGATCGCATCCGGCGCAAACGCGAGAACGAAGGAACGCACACCAATGTGCGGGTTTTGAACTCCGACGCGGCGCAGTTCCTCCAATGGCGCTGTCCCGATGAATCAATCGATGTGCTGCACCTGTATTTTTCCGATCCTTGGCCGAAGAACAAGCACCACAAGAAACGAGTCGTCCAGCATCAGACACTCTTCGATATCTGGCGCTGCCTGAAAAAAGGCGGCGAGTTAAGAGTCGTCACCGATCACGACGATCTGTGGGCGTGGGATCTCTCGCACTTCGATCTGTGGGCTTCGGGTTCATCAGAATCCAATGAAGCATTCGCACGACCCAAGATCCCCGCGCCGCCGCCAGCGGTGCAGGCGTTTCTTGATGGGCGCGATGCGCTGCCATATGTGTTTGGCGGGTTTGAAGCACCGGAATCCGCGGGCGAGGGCGAACTCGTCGGCACGAACTTTGAGCGGAAGTTCCGCATCGAGGGGCGGAGCTTCAATGCGGGTGTGCTGACGAAACCCGAGTGAGTTTCTAGCATAAAAAAGCCCGCCATTGCTGACGGGCTTCATTGGATTTTCCATTCAAACTCACGCCGGCTCGGCGGCGATCCGCACGGAGTGATCGCGACGCACGCGGCGTTGGGCGGCTTGCTCTTGTTCCTTCTGCTTTGTTTCCGCTTCGAGGAAGTCTTCGCCGAAACGGAAGAGGCGGAAGGAGTTGCCGATCACGAACACATCGGGGACAAAGTGGAAGAAGGCCGCGAAACCGACACCGATGCTTGCGCCACCGATGGTCTGGAATGTACCCGACGCGGCGAGGACGAGACCGACGATTGCCATCAGGATCGACACGACGATGTTCTGTGTGATGATGACTTTGGTGCGACGCGCCAGTTCCATGAGGAACGGGATGCGGTTGAGTTCGTCGGTCATCAGCGCGACGCCTGCGGAGTTTGCGGCGATGTCCGAACCCGACAGACCCATCGCGACACCGACATCGGCTTCAGCGAGTGCGGGGCCGTCGTTGATGCCGTCACCGATCATCATGACACGGTAGCCGTCCTCACGCATCTGGCGGATCTGCTGGTGCTTCTCTTCTGGGAGGCACTCGGCTTCGACGCTGTCCACGCCTGCGATTTGCCCGACGCGTTTGCCCACGCTCAGACGATCGCCCGTAAAGATCGCAACGAACCGGATTCCGAGCTCGCGGAGACGATCGACGACCGCTTTGGCGTTTGGACGCGGGGTGTCTTCAAGACCGACCGCGCCCATGTAGACGCCGTCCTTGATCACATGCACGCCCGACATCCCTTCGGTGCGATTCTCGATGTCGGTCACGGCATCGGTCGCTTGGGGCATGAGCTGCTTGATCCACGATCCGCGGCCTGCGGTGATCTCGCCGATGGAGGTCTTTGCCTTTACACCTGCGCCGTGGGTTTCTTCGTATGAGCCGTTGGAATCGACCTCGATGCGTGCTTGCTTTGCGGTGCGGAGGATCGAGAGTCCGAGCGGGTGGTTGGAGTGTGCTTCAGCAAACGCGGCGGCTTTGAGCAGGTCCGCACCCTCAACACCCGGTGCTGGAGCGAGGCGGGACACACCGAACGAGCCGGTGGTCAATGTACCGGTCTTGTCCATCACAACGGCATCAACATTGGCCGAGGCCTCTAGATAAGTCGTTCGTTTGATCATCACGCCCAGACGAGCCGCGGACGCGAACGCGGCGACCATCGCCGATGGCGACGAGAGCAGCAGCGCCGTTGGGCAGGTGACCACAAGCACGGTCACGGCACGCAACGCAGCGCCTTCGCGGACGGATGCGATGTCGGACTGTGAGAACAGGAAGAACACGACCGCCGCGACAGAAATCGCAACAGGAACATAGAACTGCGCGACCTGTTCGATGAGCAGCTGGCGTTCGGTCTTTGTGGATTCCGCTTCGCGGATGAGCGTCGAGACTTTCCCGATGGTGGTTTCCGCACCGACCTGGGTGACCTCGATCTCGATCGCGCCCGTCAGGTTGCTGGTGCCTGCGTAGACCGCTGATCCATCTTGGACTTCAACCGGCATGGATTCACCGGTGAGTGACGCTTGGTTGATGGTGGACTCGCCGTTGATGATGCGGCCATCAACTGGGAGGTTCTCGCCGGGACGGATGCGGACGCGTTGTCCGACGCTGACTTGCCCGACAGGGACCATGGTTTCGTTGCCATCGCTGTCGACGACGCGTGCGTCGTCTGGGGTCAGCGAGATGAGTTGTTCAATCGCGCGCTTCGCGCCGTCAGCTGTGCGGGACACGATCTGATCCGCGACGAGCAGGATGAACGCGAGGAACGCGGCGGTGCCGTACTTCCCAACCGCCATGGCTGCGAGGATCGCGAGTGCCGCGAGGGAGCTGGAGGAGACCTGGTTGTTGAGCACTTCGCGGAAGGACGCGTAGAAGAGTTTCCATCCGAGGAGCAGAGCCGCGATGACCGCTGGGATGGTCGCAACGAGTTCGTTGGTCGATCCGGTCGCGTTGGCGATCCAGGAGACCATCGCGAGGACCCCGCCTGCGAGGTAGAGGAAGATCCAGCGGTCGCCTTGGAGATCGTGGTGCGAGCAGCACTGGATCGGGGAGTCGTGGTCGTGCTTGTGGTCGTGTGTATGCGTGTCGCTCATAGAATGTGAATCCGGTTTCTGTTCTGGTTTGCTGACGAGCCGCGTGGGGGTCACTACTGTAGGATAGACCCCGAGATGGTGCTTCCCGGCGGCTCCCCCCATTGTCCCTTGGTCAAAACCCGTACGCACCGGGTCATACGACGGTTCGCGTCGCTCGAAAAGGAAACTGATGTCCAAGAACAACCCCAGCCCGACGCCGAATGTTCCCAAGGTCTGCATCCTCGGCATCGGACAGATGGGATTGGTCTGCAGCGGTGCCCTGACCATCCCCGATCCGCAGGGAGCTGGAGCCGCACCCCGCGCCAATGTCACCCTTTGGGGGTACGACGACAACGAGAACGGCATCCTCGCCCAAACGCGCAAATCTGACCGACTCCCCGGATTCACGCTCCCAGACTGCGTCCGGATCGCGATGAGCGACGCAGAGGCGATGCAGGATGTGGACATCATTGTGAGCGCGATCCCGGTGCAGTTCATCCGGAGCGTCTGGGAACGCATCAAGCCGCTTGTTCCGATCAACGCCGCGGTGATCTCGGTTGCCAAGGGCATCGAGAACGAGACGCTCATGCGACCGACCCAAATCATCGCCGATGTCCTGCAAGACGATCCCGATGCCAAGCCTCGCGCGCTGGGCTGCATGTCGGGACCCGCGATCGCAACAGAACTCGCGGCGTGCCTCCCCGCGACCATGGCAGCAGCGTCCGACCATCCCGGATTTTCAGAAATCATCCAGAACTTGTTTTCGACCAGCTGGCTCCGCATCTACACCAATCCCGACCTGATCGGGGTTGAACTCGCGGGCGCGACGAAGAATGTCATCGCGATCGCTGCGGGGATCATCGATGGACTCGGCGCAGGATACAACGCGAAGAGCGCGCTGCTGGCGCGAGGACTCGCAGAAACCACCCGGCTCGGTGAAGCGATGGGCGCACAGTCCAAAACCTTCTATGGCATCGCGGGCGCGGGTGACCTCGCGACCACTTGTTTCTCTCCAGAAGGACGCAACCGCTCCTGCGGCGAAGCACTCGGAAAGGGCGTCAAACTCGACCAGTACCTCCGCGATTCGCTTTGCGTCGTCGAAGGCATCGCAACGACCAGCTCGGTCATGGACCTCGCGGAGCGGTATAAGGTCGATCTCCCGATCGCATCAGCGGTGCATGCGGTACTCTTTGAACACATGGACCCGGTGGATGCGATCGCGATGCTGATGAGCCGGCAGCTCAAAGATGAGCAGGTTGACTAACACGCATGCCCGATCACCAGAATCATCTTGACGAACGAGCCGCGGCGATCCGGATCATCGCGGAACTGCGGAAACACAGCTACACCGCGTACCTCGCGGGTGGGTGCGTCCGCGATCAACTGCTTGGCGAAACCCCGAAGGATTACGATGTCGCGACCGATGCGCATCCCGAGCACATCGCGGGGTTGTTCAAGAAAACCGCTGCCGTCGGTGCGGCGTTCGGGGTGATGCTCATTCGTGACTTTGGTCCCACGATTGAAGTCGCGACCTTCCGATCCGATGGGCCGTATTCTGATGCTCGTCGTCCGGATCATGTCCATTTCTCATCTCCAGAAGAAGACGCGAAACGGCGCGACTTCACGATCAACGCGCTCTTCCTCGATCCATCTGACGAAGGCGACACGATCATCGACTTCGTGAACGGGCAAGCGGACATCGATGCAAAGGTCTTGCGAGCCGTCGGCGATCCCGACGCTCGGCTCAAAGAAGACCACCTTCGCGCATTACGCGCGGTCCGATTCGCGGCTCGGTACGGATTGGCCATCGATCCCCAAACCCACGACGCGATCAAATCGCATGCGTCCGATCTGGTTGGGGTGAGCATCGAACGGATCGGGCATGAGATCCAACGCATGATGGCGCACCCATCCCGCTCCATCGCGGCAAAGATGATCCACGAACTCACCCTCGACGCGGTCATCTTCCAAGACAACAAAGCGGCTTCAAGTCTCAACGCGTTGACCGCACTCGACGATTCAGCAAGTTCAAACACCGCGCTGGCGGCGTGGGCGCATGATCGCTTGGGTGATGCCGTGCTCTCGCGCCAAGCGGCCATCTCAACGAACTGGCCCTCACGATTGGACATGAGCAACACCGACCGCGACCAGTTTGTCGCGACGCTCGAAATCGCGGGCATCCTGCTCAATGAATGGAAATCCATGTCAGTTGCACAGCACAAACGGCTCGCGACCCGCCCCCACTGCTGCGGCGCGATCATGCTCGCGCGGTGCATCAATCCCGAAGCGACCGATTCGATCTGCTCGCAGATCGAGTCCCTCTCCAGCGACGGGATTGGGCTCTCCCCCGAACCCCTCATCACCGGCCAAACCCTGATCGAGATGGATTATGCCCCCGGACAGGCGTTTAAAGAGGTTTTGGACCGCGTCTACGATGCCCAGCTCGAAGGACGCGTGGATTCAATTGATTCGGCATGCAACCTTGCTTCAGAACTGTTTGTATTATATGATAAATCTGACCAGTAAATTCCTTGGTCGATCGCAAACTGCGGTTCAGACCCCAACGGAGTCACACCCATGACCACCTTCCCCGCTACCGACTTTGTCCCTGCTGTCTTCAATGGCACCGATTGGTCCGTCGTCGAACCGCTCCTCAACGCGCTGGTTGATCGCGAGATCAACACCGCTGAGGACTATGACCAATGGCTGATGGACCGCTCGGAACTCGAAGCGGCGATCGGCGAATCCGCCGCGAACACCTACATCAACATGACCTGCGACACCGCGGATGAAGCGAAGCAAGCCGCGTGGACCTCGTACCTTGAGAATGTCGCGCCCAAGTTCAAGCCTGTCGGGTTCATCCTCGACAAGAAACTCAAAGAACTCGCAGAGAAGTTCGACAAGACCGACGGGTACCACGAGGTGCTCTATCGCGACACCGCCGCGGATGTCGATCTGTTCCGCGATGACAATGTGCCTCTGGAAACCGAACTCGCGAAGCTCGACCAAGAGTACGACAAAATCTGCGGCAAGATGACCGTCGACTTCGACGGCGAAGAACGCACCCTCCCGATGATGGGCAAGTACTCCGAATCCGCGGACCGCGCCGTGCGCGAAGCGGCATGGAAAGCGGTCGCGTCGCGTCGCCTGGAAGATGAAGAAGCGATCAGCGCGATCTACGACACAATGGTTTCCAAACGCGACGAGTGCGCCAAGAACGCGGGATTCAACAACTATGTCGAATACGCGTACAAAGCGAAGCACCGCTTCGATTACGACACCACCCACGCGTACGCGTTCCACGACGCGATCGAGAAGCATGCGATGCCATTCGTTGCCCGCCTCGACGCGACCCGCAAGAAAGAGCTTGGGGTCGATGTGCTCCGTCCTTGGGATCTGAATGTCGATCCAAAGAGCCGAAACCAGCTCACGCCATTCACCGATGGCGTGGACCTGATCACCAAGACCAATGCGTGCTTCAAGAAGCTCAGTCCTGAACTGGGCAAGATGATGGCGAGCATGGGCGACGGCGCCAACACCAACGGCACCGACAACGGCAACGCGTCCCTCGACCTCGATTCCCGCAAGGGCAAAGCCCCCGGCGGCTACCAGTACATGCGTGACCGCTCGCGCAAAGCGTTCATCTTTATGAACGCCGCGGGTCAGCACCGCGATCTGGAAACGATGGTCCACGAAGCGGGCCACGCGTTCCATTCGATGTACTCGGATCAGGAGCCGTTGGTGTGGTACCGCGGCGCACCGATCGAGTTCGCTGAGGTTGCTTCGATGAGCATGGAACTGCTGACGATGCCGTACTGGGACGAGTTCTACCCCAACGCGGAGGACGCGAACCGCGCCCGCCGCAAGCAGCTCGAAGGGTCGATCTCGCTGCTGCCTTGGATCGCGACGATTGATGCGTTCCAGCACTGGGTCTACCTCAACCCAACACACTCGCGCGAGGAACGCGCCCAAGCTTGGCTCGACCTCGAAGCACGCTTCGGGCACATGGGTCACCGCGTGGACTTCACCGGTCTCGACGAGGAACGCAAGTTTGTCTGGCAGCGCCAGAGCCACCTGTTCGGCGTGCCGTTCTACTACATCGAGTACGGCATCGCCCAGCTCGGTGCACTCGGGATCTGGCTGACCAGTCTCGAACAATCCGAAGAAGCGGCGCTCGCGGCGTACAAAAAAGCGATGTCCCTCGGCGGCTCGCGTCCGCTCCCGGAACTGTTCAACGCAGCCGGACTCCCATTCGATTTCGGTCCCGAGACCGTGGGTCGTTTGATTGATCGGGTGCAGCTGGAACTGGACAAGCTGCCTGAATAAATCGCAGATGCTGATTTGAATACACAAACCGAGGGTTTCGATCCTCGGTTTTTTGATGTCCAAAGCGATTCGCGGGCTATCCATATGAACAATCACTGAATACCGATCCGATTCATCGATTTTTACGCGATTGATAGATCCACACAGATGGATACACGAATAGAACTGCACGGCTTATTGTCTTTTTGAACATCCACAGGAGAATATTATGAATCCCGTACGCTCTCTCGCCTTGATCGCCCCCGCTCTCGCCCTCACCACATTGGCCAGCGCTGGCATCAGCAACATGTACATCACCAACGGCGCTGGAGAAATCTACTCCGTTGACGGCAACACCCTCCAAGCAACCTCCGTGGCGCAGTTGCAAGACGCGGGATCAATCAACGACATCCTCTACATCGGAAACGGCAAGATCCTCGCGAACCTGACATTCGCGATGGCAACCTATGACCTCAACACTGGCGTTCAAGAAACACTCTTCAACTCCAATGGCACATTCGGTGATCCGTCCTCATTTGTGTACTCAAGTGGCCTCGCACGCAGATCGAACGGCGACATTTACTTTCAAGTCAACGAGTTTTTCAATCCAAGTGGAATAGATGTCTACGGCATCTCATACGACATGCAATCCGGTGGATTGACACAAATCGGCGGTGTCCCGTTCGTTGGCGCTCTCGACTTCTATGAGCTTGCGAATGGCAACATGATTGGGTTCAACACCGGCAACCAGTCCATCCTGTTCAATCCGAACACCGGTGTCATCGAAGCAACTTTCGATCTTGATGTCACCGCGGTGTCGTTCGTCCAGTCATTCTCTGACCTCTATGTCGTCGCTGCCGACGGCTCGATGTACACCTTCGATCTCACCGATGGTTCCACCGAGTTCTATGGACAGATTACCGGATTCGAACGCAACATCCTCGGCGCATCAATCGCGTCATCAACCGCCGCGTTGATCCCGTCCCCGGCTTCCCTGCTTGCGCTGACCGGTGGGCTGGGCATGGGCCTGCGTCGTCGTCGCTGATTGAATTGCTGTCGGGCTAACCGCAATACTCCCGAACCATTCTTAATCATTGAATACACGAATCGAGGCTTTACAGGCCTCGGTTTTTCTTTATACTGGTACCGAGAGAGAAACCGCCGAAACTCGGCCAATTTATAGAAAGAGAAGAAAATCAATATGTATCATTTTACACACATTGCGGCAATCGCCGTGACCGTTGTTGCTGTGCAATCAAACGCCATTGCACAGCTTCAAAATAGCTATCTCACCAACGACTCCGGAACCATTTTTTATCTCGACGCGGACACGCTCGTCGCGACAGAAGTTGCCCAGCTTCAGGGCGCCGGCACGATCAACGACATTCTGTACATGGGCAACGGTCAACTGATCGCCAATCTCACTTTCGGAGTGGCCTCATATGATTTTAATACAAATATACAGGCAACACTCTTCTCTGCGCAAGATGTGCAGAGCGAGCCATCCGGCATCCCCCTGGTCAGCGGGCTTGCCCTTCAATCAGATGGGAATGTGTACTTTACTTCAATGTTGCATGGCCCGTCGGGATTACACTTTGCTGGCGCAACCTATAACCCGGGCACGCAAGACATTGATCTGATTGAAGGATCATCAATCAACTACCTCTACTTTGATCATCACGAAATCTCTCCCAATAGGATGCTTGGTGCAAGGGGGGATCAGCATGAAGTTGACATCTTCGATCCATCGACTGGTGTATTGGAGTCTACCTTTTCTTTGGGCATTGATGTCCGATCGTTTGTGGAATCCAACGGCGACCTCTACATCCTGTCCGATGGAGGAAATCTCTACACATTCGATTACACCAACGGATCCACGGAGTTCTACGGCAATATCACAGGGCACACTGGAAGCCTCTTCGGGATCACGATCCCCGCACCGTCCACGCTGGCCGCACTTGGATTCGGCGTGTTTACAAGCACACGCCGCCGCCGAATCTGCTGAACTCAACTCTTCCAAGGCCCGGTCACCGCGACGGTCCAGCCCATCGATTGAACATTGACAAACATCGTCGATCCGTCGGGACTGAAACACACACCCGCGAACTCGGAGCGGTTGTACGCGTTCTTTGCGAACTGGTACAACTCGCCAGTAGGGGTAACCCCGACGAGGTACTGGGGCTCTTCGCCGTCTTCACACACGAAGATGTCGCCCCAAGGCGAGAAGGTGATGTTGTCCGCGTTCTGCAGCACGCTTGGGTCGTTGGGTTCGATCAGCAGTTCCAGCGCGTCCATCCCATGACCGAGACCGTTGGGGGTGAGCTTCCAGATCTGTCCCGCGCCCGCTTTGCCGCCGTTGGTGCACGCGAAGTACGCGCCGCTGTTGTCCGAATCACCAGCGTCTGACTTCGTTTGGCTCCCCCACCACATACCCTCGCCGCGCGCAAATCGAGCGGCGCCCTTCGCGAACCCGCGCTGACGCAGATCATCCAGCGGCGAGTCGATGTCGTCCATAGTGATCCAGCCGCATGCGATCGGGTGGTTGGGTTTGATCAGCTGCGCGTCCCAGTTTCGGGTGTCCGCTGAATCGGTGCTCAACAGACGCAGCGCCTGGAGTTTGCCCCCGTCATGCATGCGCTCCGGAACATTGGGGATGAAGCGGTAGATCAGCGAGTCGTGCCGATCTTCGGTCAGGTAGACGATCCCGGATTCGGGATCCACGCACACCGCTTCGTGGTTCATGCGTCCCATGCCTTTGATGGGCTTGGGTTCCGCGAGCTTGGGTTCGTGCGTGACGGGGACCTCGAAGCAGTACCCGTGATCGCGCTCAAAGCGCTCGCCTTTGGTGTACACCGCTTCTTCGCAGCTGATCCATGATCCCCAAGGCGTCGCACCACCGGCGCAGTTGTGCTCGGTTCCCGCAAGCGAGAGCCAATGTTTTTCGACGCGTTCGGTCTTGAGGTTGTACACCACCGTCGAGCAGCCGCCACGCGATGGTTTGCCGTGTCCGATGTCGTAAATGGAATCTGGATCGACCTTGTCGAGCCATTCGTTGCGAGCACCGAACGGCGAGATGGTCCGGTGCGCATCAGAGATTTCGTGATTGCGAATCAGAATGCAACGGTCGGGATCTACCTCGCCATCGTCCTTCATGTATGGGAATGATGCCATCCCATCGTGCTTGCCGGGGACGATCAATCCGTCATCCATCGGCGCGGACATCGGGCTGATGATGCGGTATGAGAATCCCTTGGGAAGATCGAGGATCCCATCGGGGTCCGCGAGCAATGGGCCATAGATCGAACCATCGTCGGCACCCGACTGGATCAACGAACCGATCGCGCCTCGCGCGAGCGCGGACTGGATCGAGGCAAACCCGATCGCAACAGACGAAGAACGCATCAAAAAATGTCGGCGGGAAAGTGGGTCCATACCAAACTCTATTCGAAAATCAGAAGCTGGATAAGTCGAAAATCACTCTTTCTCAATACTTATTCATTTCGCGATGGACCAACCCATAGCCCCATCATGATCTCATCGCAGTATGAGCCGTCTGGTTGTCGCATGGATCGGACTTTGCACCCTTCATCCACAAACCCTGCTCGCAGGTACATGCCGTGCGCGAGGTCGTTGCCACGAACCACAGAAAGCTCAATCCGCTCGATCCGAGGATCGGCACACATGTCCCCAATGCACCGCTTGAGCATGGATGAACCGAGCCCCGCCCCTTGCCATTCCGGAAGCACGCCAGTCCCAAGTGTCGCGGCGTGCGCGAGCTTGACGCGTGACTGGAACACCAACGAGGTGCACGCGATGATCGCGCCCGATCCTTCATCAATCGCACACATCGAATACTGCTCGCCGAGCCCGGCTTTCTTCGCGCGATCTTCCATGCTCGAAAGCTCGGGGACATCGCCTGCAAAAGTCAGAATGAAATCCGTCGATGCACCCAGCGCCCTGATATAGGTTTGCAACAACACGCCGTCACCAGCACGAAGGCTGCGGATGAGCACCTGACGCCCATCCTTGAGGGTTAACGATTCTGGAGGCATTACGAGCGATCCCCGATCCACAATCCCATGACCACATCATCGCAGAACTCCCCGCTCGGCTGCTTCACCGCTCGCTTGCGGATTCCCTCGACACCAAATCCGAGAGATTCATACAAATCCCTTGCGATCTGGTTTTCGGAGATTACACCAAGCTCAACCTTCTGAACAATCGCATTCTCACGCGCGGCTTGAATCCCACGCTCCATCAGAATCCGACCAAGCCCGACACCCCTCCAAGGCTCCAGAATCCCGATGCCGAGTGATGCGACATGCCGGAACTTGTCGTAGTCGATGCTGTGCCATCCGCAGTCGGCGATGAGTTGGTTGCTCTCAGGATCAAACGCACCCATCACCCATTCGGTCGGACTCTCGCGAAGTTTCTCCAAACGCTCGCGCTGTCCCTTCTCGTCCTTCACCTCATGCGACAGGGTCCCGGTCCAGGGGGATTCATCAGCGAGTTCCATCATGTACGCGCGATACAACCCCGCGTGTTCAGGTTCGACGGGTCCGAGTCGGATGGATCTCCCATCGCGCAGCGTGATCAGTTCTGTTTCAGGTTGCATCCCGTATTATGGGCAGCCCGCACCGAACGCGGCAAGGAACGCACTCACATCAAGAAAGTTGAAGTTTCCATCCGCTTCAAAGTCCGCGACCGGGTCCATTGCGCCAAACGCACTCAAGAATGCGCTGACATCGAGGAAGTTCAGGTCGCCTTCGCCGGTGAGGTCCGCGGGACACGCCGGGGCTTGGCCGTAGAACACGCGGATACAGGTGTTGCCAGAATATCCGATCGCAAGATCGGGCCATCCGTCGTTGTTGAGATCACCGAACGCCATCGCGGTCCCGACTTCCGACGCGTCGTAGGTCCACGCGGGATCGGTATCGAGCACGCCATCGCGGTTGAGGTAGAGATGCGCGCGACCATCGGAGAAGTGGACCTCACCCAGATCACCGTCGCCGTCAAGATCGACATCAAAGAACCGGATTTCCTGCGGACCGGTGAACGGCGGATTCGTCACCCCGACCCCGACCAGCGAACCACCAACGATCGAATAGACCGAGGTTGGATCACCACCAAAGGCGACCTCGGGTGTGAAGTCGCCCTCGAGATCGGTAAACGCTGCCCCCTTGTCCGCGTCGGTGCCGGGGACGGTGAGTGACGGGAATACATCGGGTGTGCCGGTGGTGTTGTAATAGATGCCGCTGGAGAAGTTGACCCATTTTGCGACTGCGAGATCCGGGAACCCATCGCCGGTGATGTCGCGTGCGTCGAGCCCGTTGGAGATTTCGTAGGTGTCGGATTCCCATGACGGATCAATCTCGAGCGTGAAACCGTGATTCCGGAACATGAACATCGGGCGCGTCGGCTGAGCGGAACCAGACCCCTGATTGGTCGTCACGAGATCGAGATCACCATCGTTGTCCATGTCCACCAAGAGTCCCGAGGTTCCCCACGCGTTGGGTGTTGTGTCTGAAGTAAACTCGACCGCTGTGCGTACCCCGCCCCCGATCAGACCGAAGTGAACCTGAACCGAATCGGTACGGAGCCCACCGCCATGGATGGTGACGAGGTCGGGATTGTGGTCTCCAGTCACATCACCGATCTGCACATCCGCGGTGTGCGTTTGCTCTAGTGAGACCCATGAAGGCGTGCTCTCCAATCCGCTTTCGGAGTTGAAGAAGATCATGTCGTGCCAATCTTCATACGGCGGGAACGAGTTGGAAATGTAACACACCGCCGCGAGATCGTTGCGACCGTCACCGTCGAGATCCCCGATCGCAAGGCCGCTGATTTGACGACGCAGTTCGACGATGAAATCCGGGGTCGTCCCGAAGGGTGCTTCTGCGGATGCTGACCCAGCAGGCGCATGACCAAGCTGACCAACCGGTGCGAGCGAAAGCTCGACCGTTTCCTGACCATCCGCAGAAATCTCGATGTGCGGGCGAGCGACGGGCTCAGCGCCCGATGCCATCCCGGCATGGAGTGAAAGAAGCGAGAGAAGCGTAATCGTGCGTGTGTGCATGGTGGGTGTCCTTTGTGTGCGGGTCGATCCCCATGCTACCAGAGCACACGCCCGACCACAAGGGAAAACTCACCCTCGCGATCGGCATTCCTCAAGGAACTGAACCGCTCTTCGCAGGTGCGGGATCACGATCGAGCCCCCCACAATGAGCGCAATATCAAAGACCTCAAACATCTCCTCGTCACTCGCGCCCGCGATCACCGCTTGGTCGATGTGGTACGCGATGCAGTCGTCGCACCGAAGCACCATCGACGCGCTCAGTCCCAGTAACTCCTTGGTCTTCGCGTCGATCGCGCCCGGTTCGTACGCGCTCGAATCGAGCGTGAAGAACCGCTTGGTCGTCTTGGTACCCCGGCTCAGAATCTTCTCATTGAGATCCGTCCGGAACGATTGAAACTCTTCGTATCTGCTCATGGGCGCAGTATAGATCCGATTCTTTCTCAATTTACCTGTCAACAACGCTCCCCCGATGCGGTCTGCTCTCGGGGATCTGCCCCACCGATAGGAGACCACTCATGAAACCAACAACACGCATTCTTCCATTCGCACTCGCACTGCTTCTCGCCACCACCATGCTGACCGGCTGTGAAATCAGTCAATCATTCAGCGTCGACAAGCATCGTCCCCACAAGGGCCATCGACCGCACCACGGTGATCGCCCCCACAACGACCGTCCACATCACGGCCACGGCGATCATCACGGCCCGCGAGGTCACAGACCACCATGGGCGGACTCGACGACCCCAGATCACACCAACGACCCTTTCCCTCGCGTACCGATCGCCACAGCGACAACGCTGGAGAAGCACTCCGCGATCGCCAGCACGCTTGGGCATGCATCCATATCACCCCCTCGCACTGAGCCGGCATCCCGGAACGCGAACATTGCACCTAATGCCGTGGTTCACAAGGTGCCGACGAAAAACAAAGCGGCCCTCAGGAAGAAATGACCGAACGCTTTGAAACCGTTGCCATACCATTCCCTATATTACATACACACCCTGGAGTTCATTGATGTCATCACGAACAAAAATCGCACTCATGACGACCGTCTTACTCGCCTCTCCTGCACTACTCGGCGGATGCCTGCTCAGTCAGGACAAGAGCACCAGAATCAGCGGCGCGTATGTACAACCAAGCGACCTCTCCCGCGTCAAGATCGACAAGAGCACACAAGACGATGTCCTCAACATCCTCTCCGAACCCACCATGCGCAAAGAGCACCAAGATGGCAGCGAGACATGGACCTGGAACTGGACCAAAACAGAACAAGGCTCAGGGTCACTCTTCCTCATCTTCGCGGGATCAAGCGAGAAGCATGTCGAGGAAAGCGCCCACATCACCTTCCTCCACGGCATCGCAACCGACAAATGGCGCGACTGATCAGTCTTCAACCAATCCCGTCAAGTCCCGCGCGTATCACCGAACAACTGCACATGCACACGCGGGCAGTAACTCCATCCACGCGACACGCACTCCTCTACCACCCACGCGATCGACGCGGGATCAGGGACCGTCACGCCTTCAGGCATCAGCATCACATCGCTCGACGCATAGCCTTTGATTCGCGCCAACACCGATTCAATCTCAGGCAGATCCTCGCGCGAACTGACCACAAACTTGAGCTGACGATCCCGCGTTGACGCGATCAACTCATTGATTGCGCCAAAGTCGAGCCTGCGTTCCTCGTGCCGCTTCGCCCACGCGCCCGACGCATCCCTCGGATCATCCGTCGGCGTCGAGTTGGCAAGCTTCGGTGAAAGACTCATCAGGTTGCACACCAACCCCGGCAGCACAAGCGTCCCCGCGGTCTCCACAGTGATGTGCATCCCCGCTTTGGACAGCGCTGAGGACAGCCCAGCAACCTCCGCGAACATCATGGGTTCCCCGCCCGTCAGCACCGCGTGCCCCACGCCGCTCGCGACCGCCTCATCCACCAGTTCATCAACAGTCCGCGTCGTCTTCTCCGGAGCCCAGCTCGCATACGGCGTATCACACCAGGTACACCGAAGATTGCACCCCGAGACCCGGCAGAACCAGCTCGGAACTCCGGTGAGTTTGCCCTCGCCTTGGATGGAGACAAAGGTTTCTGAAATTGGAAGCGATGCGCTCATTGTGCGTACACCGTTGGGTCTTCGATCCCCGCTTGTTCAAACCCGCGTCTTCGGAGGATGCACGAGTCGCACTGGCCGCACGCTTTGCCGTTGATCGGGTCGTAGCACGAATGCGTCATCGCGTAGTCCACTCCCAGCGCTACACCCGCTTGCACAATCTCCGCTTTGGTCATCTCCATCAAAGGCGTGTGCACCCGGATCGCATTCCCATCAACGCCCAGTTTCGTCGCGAGGTTCGCGGTCGTTGTAAACGATTCAATGAACTCCGGCCGACAATCCGGGTACCCCGAGTAGTCCACCGCGTTGACCCCAATAAACAGGTCCTTCGCGCCCAGCGTTTCCGCGAGCGCCATCGCGATCGACAGGAACACCAGATTCCGCGCCGGGACATAGGTGATGGGGATGTCGGTCATCGCGGATTCGTCGCGCCCTTTGGGAACTTCGATATCCGCGGTGAGTGCCGATCCACCGAATGCGCCGATGTTGATCGGGAAGACCCGGTGCGTTGCCGCGCCGAGTTTGGTGCTGAGCTTGGCGCTCGCATCGAGCTCGTTGCGGTGCCGCTGCCCGTAGTCGAAAGCGATGGTGTGGCAGGTGTATCCCTGAGAAACCGCCATCGCAAGCACCGTCGTTGAATCCAGCCCACCCGAAAGCAGCACCACCGCATGCCCTTTGGATCCGGGTGCTGATGGAGTGCTTGAATTGTCCGTTTCTGCAGGCATTTACAACGGTAGGTCGGTGGAACTGCGGATTTGATGCCACCAAACTTCGAGTTTCGAGTATACTTGGGTATGCCATTCTCGCTTATCAGCGCGACGGTGCTGCGTGTTCGCCCAATCGGGGTCACCTCCGACTACTGCCCGGTCTGCCGAAAGGAATGCCGGTTCCGGTTGGCTCAAGCGGAACACAAGCGGTATTTCCTCTGCATGGACAAGGGACGCCACGGCCATCCCCACCACGAACTCACCTGCATGACCTGCGATTGCCGCGTCGAGCGACCGATTGAGGAACGACCGATCTCCATCCTCCCAGATCCCAAGAGCGCCGCGATCTTTGAACCCGAAATGATCCCGATCGTCTCCAAAAGAATTGAATCTTGCACCGCGATGGAGCAGACCCGGAGCGAGGGCAAACTCAAACCCGCCGAGCGCGAAGAGATGATTCGGCACGCGCTCTTCTGCTTTGCGCGTGTCTACGACGAGGACACCTTCGAGCGACTCACCCCAATCGCTCGGCTCATGATCCTGATCGTCTCGCTCATCGTCGCGGCAGCGGGGTACTACGCGTGGACCAAGACCGGCTCGCACATGTCCATCATCTTTGCGGGGATCGCGATCCTGCTGGTGTTCTTCACGGTCATCTACTGGGCCGCGAGACACTCCCCACGCAAACGCGTCCGCACCTGGCTCGCGATGGCGCTGCTGCCGATGGACCCGACGAGTGAGGAAATCCGAAAGGTCCGCGCCGAGCTCCAACGATCACGCCTCAAAGCGGGATTCCAGATTCGCGCCGACAAGGTTCTGGCAAAGATCAAGAAGCTCAAAGCCAAGGGTTTCACGGGGGGCCCCAAGACTCCGTACCCGAACTAATCCGATTCTTTGCTGCTCAGATCAATATAACCACGCATGTTGCCTCGGATGAGCTTGAGACGAACCGCTTCTTGGTACTCTGCATCCTTGAAGAATGTTTTGAGTTGACCCGCATCTTCAAATGATCGGCCGTCAATTTCGTACAAGAAATCGCGCGATTCGAGTCCCGCTTGATCCGCGGTGGAGTTCGGTGAAACCTCAAGCACTTGGAACCCCGCGATCCGATCCACCACGCGTCCTCGACTGGTCACCACCCGTTCATCAGGAACCACCGAAAACCCCAAGCTCTCGATGTACGCACCGCCGTAGGCAATCGCGCGCTGCTCATCGCGATCCTGAAGGGTCGCTTTCCCGTGCATTTTCTTCCCATTGCGGAGGTACTCGACCTCGGTTGGAACACCGGGACGCGCGAGCATGATCGCGTTGCCCATCCGGACCAGATTCTCCGTCGCGCGTCCGCCGAGCGAGACGACCACATCGTCCTTCATAAGCCCCGCTTGATCCGCAGGACCGCCGGGGATGACGCGGTTGAGCACCACACCACCATCAATCTTGAGGTCGTACGCATCCGTCGGCTCAAGCTCCCCCATCTCGACACCCAACCAACCCCGATCAACGCGCCCGTTCTCGATGATCCGTGACATCACCGCGCCGGCAATATCGATCGGGATCGCGAACCCCAGCCCGTTGTTCCCGCCTGACCGCGACAGGATCGCGGTGTTGATCCCGATGACTCGCCCATTCAGATCAACCAGTGGCCCACCTGAGTTCCCGGGATTGATCGCGGCGTCCGTCTGGATGAACTCCTGAAACCGCTGGGGCGCATTCCCCTCGTCGCCGGGGGACATATTGACCGACCCGCGGCCTTTCGCGCTCACGATCCCCGCCGTCACCGATTGCTGGAATCCGAACGGCGAACCGATCGCGAGCACCCACTGACCCACACGCAGGCCTTCCGAATCCCCAAACTGAGCGGGAACCAGTCCTTCCGCATCGATCTTGATGACCGCGACATCGGTTTCCGTGAAGGTGCCGATGAGCTCAGCGGGAACCTCGCGTCCGTCGCTCAGACGCACATTGATAAACTTCCCCGCTTCAACCACATGCGCGTTGGTCAGGATGTACCCACGCGCATCAGCGATGACCCCGGAACCGAGCCCTGTCTGCTGACGGAATCCGCGCCGGTTCTCGTCTTCGGTCATGACATGCACCACCGAGTCCTCGATCGTTTCGCTCGCATACTCGAACGCGACGGAGAGATCCATCGCCATGGACATCGCGTGTTTCTGTGTGTCGTCCGGCGCAGTCTCAATCCCGGCACAGGTGTTCATCGCGGTGGCTGTGCCGCACAATCCCAGCATGGAAACAACTGCTGCTATCACAGAAACAGCTTTGGAGGAACGATTCATTCTGGACATATGAGACTCCTTCGTATACATACCTACAACACAACAACGCCCGCGGATGCAGGTCTATTGCCTTCCCGGTACGGTTCTTCGGATTCCGCGAGTTGAGATTACGAAATCCCGTATTCCGCCCAGGAACTGCTGGTCTCGGTGACCCGGACCCGCTCGAGGGTCAGCCCCGCTGGGAGGACGAACTCTTTGCCGTTGCGGTCTGCGTAGGTACCGCCCGATACCAGCTGTGCTGACACATATTCGTAGATGCGCCGAGCGAGGACTTCCGTCGTCGGATCCTCATCTTCGCACACAATCACGCGCGATTGGTTCTCTTCGGTGAGCTGATCGAGGATCGGGTCTTTCGAGTTGACCATCAACGCATGGTCATAGGAATCGATGTACTCCTCGACCGCGAGCTTGAGCGATTTGAAATCACAAACCATGTCCCCCTCGCCTAGATGCCCCGACGCGATGACCAGATCCACGCGGCGTGAGTGCCCGTGCGGGTATTTGCATCGTCCGGGGTGCTTAGAGAGCATGTGCCCGCTCTCGATCTCAAAGCTCTTACAAACGCGATAAATCATGGTCGATCGTATGCCATTTGCGGCCCAAAGACTGTCCTTCTATACTCGCGTCATGAAACGATTTGCCCTATTCATCGCGTGCGTACTGATTCCAACTCTCCCCATCGCGTGCTCCAAGCATCGTCCAATCGAGACCGCCGCGGATCACCCCCTCCACGACGGCCCGATCCACAACCTCCACCAGCTCAAGCCGGGTCTTTACTCCGGTGGTGAACCGCCAGAAGCATCCCACTACGCGCAGCTCGCGGAGATGGGAATCCGAACAGTCGTCAGCGTGGACGCGATCCCACCAAACCCGGAACTCGCCGCACCCTACGGCATCCGAATCGTCCACCTCCCGATCGGGTACGACGGGATCTCCGATGAACGCGCTCTCGAACTTGCCGCCGCGATCGACACGCTTGAACACCCGATCTATATCCACTGCCACCACGGCAAGCACCGCGGTCCCGCCGCACTCTGCGTCGGCGCGATCGGCGCGGGACTCATCACCAACGAGCAAGCAAACGACTTCATGAAAGTCACCGGCACTTCCGCGCACTACACCGGTCTGTGGAAAGCCGCGTCCGAGGCGCACCCAATCGACGAATCAACCCTCCGTGCCGTGCCCGAACTCCCATCCAAAGCGCCGGTCGAGAGCTTCGTCCGCGCGATGGGATCGCTCGACCGCCTCAACGACCGAATCTGGGAGATCGCAAAGAACGATTGGAAAACACCGGAAGACCATCCCGACCTCACCCCCGAAGCGATCAGCGGGCGGATGCATGATCTCATGCGCTCCATGAGCGAGACAAAGTATGTCAAGGACGCGGGTCCGATGATGACTTATGAACTGAACCAGAGCATCGACGCGGCACGCGAGCTTGAAATCGCGATCGAATCCAAGCAATGGCCCGCTGCGATCGACGCGCTGACCGCGTTCAAGCAGACCTGCAAGAGCTGCCACGAACAGTTCCGGGATTGATCTGGTTTATTGACCGTCGAAGAAGTACCCGAGACGATCCCCGAAGCTCCGCAGCTTGCCTGTTCTCAGGTCCCCGTTATCAATGTACTCGTCGAGCTTGAGCGCCATGTTGTCCGTGTAGTTATTCCCGTTGTTCTTGCGGATCGAAATCTGAGGCGGGTTCCAGTTCGGTGGACCCTCGTAGTCGTACACCCCGCCCATCGGCGCGGGTTTGGCAAACGGATTCTCGGACTTGAAGTACGGCGTCAGCGCCGAGACCACCTGCATGCGGTTCACATCCCGCGGGTATGACCCATGCTTGGAAATGTACATCGAGAGCGCATTGACAATCGCTTGGAGGTCCTCGCTTGTCGCAGCGATCGAAGCCTCCTCCTTTGCCTGGAGGAACTTGGGAGTGACCATCGCGGCAAGGATACCGATCACGACCACAACAACAAGCATCTCAACCAAGGTAAACGCAAAGCGGTTCTGCATTCTAAACTCCAGATCAAACATCTTCGACCGCATCAAAAACACAAAGAATACGGCATCCTTCAGATCTATCGGAAAAACACATCATCGTGTCCAGTCCTCTCCCAAAAACTGTCACCCACGAAACGAAGAAACGGACAAAGCGAGGATAACCCACTCTTGGACGCGCCACCCTGATACCATCCACGCGTGAAGTCCCCCACCATCAATCTCCTTGAACCCGAACTCATCGAGCTGCTCGAAGCGCGTGATTATCGGCAGGTCCGCGATGCACTCTCGATCCTCGAACCCGCGGACATCGCGGACCTCATCGAATCGCTCAAAATAGAATCCGCAGGCATCGCCTTCCGCATCCTCCCCAGACAAATGGCCTCGGATGTCTTCTCTGAACTCGAACAATCGATGCAAGAGTCGCTCCTCGACGAACTCGGGGACGAACGCTCCGCTCGCGTTGTTGAAGCACTCGAGCCCGACGACCGGGCCGCGATTCTTGACGAACTTCCCGTCGAGGTCGCCACCCAGATCATCAAACGACTGAGCCCAGAAAACCGGCGCATCACCCAAGCCATCCTCGGCTACGCCGCCGACAGCGTCGGTCGACTCATGACGCCGGGGTATGTCCGCATCCGCAAGGGCTGGACCGTTGAACACGCCCTCAACCACATCCGCGAGTACGGCCAGAACGCAGAACGAGTGGACTGGGTCTTCGTCATCTCATCCGACGGCACACTCATCGACGACCTCCACATCCGCACCATCCTCCTCGCTGATCCACAAACAACTGTCGCCGAGATCATGGACGACCAGTTCATCGCCCTCAACGCCAAAGACGACCGAGAAGAAGCGGTCCGCGCGATGGCCCGCTACAACCGCACCGCGCTCCCCGTCGTGGATTCGCTCGGACTCCTCGTCGGGATCGTCACCGCGGACGACATCGCGGATGTCGCCGAGGAAGAGTTCACCGAGGATGTCCACAAGCTCGGCGGTATGGAAGCGCTCGATGCGCCCTACACCAGCACCTCCGTCAAAGACATGGTCCGCAAGCGAGGCGTCTGGCTCGCGGGACTCTTCGTCCTCCAGCTCCTGAGCATCGGGGTCATGGGGATCTTCAACGAGCAACTCGACAAAGCGGTCGTCCTCGCGCTCTTCGTGCCGATGATCATCGCGTCAGGCGGGAATACAGGCACCCAAGCCGCGAGTCTGCTGGTGCGTGCGATTGCTGTCGATGAAGTGCACATCGGTCTCTGGTGGCGCATCATCCGCAAAGAAATCCAGACCGGACTCGCGCTGGGAACCATCCTCGGACTCATGGGCATGCTGACCGTTCATCTTCTCTCGATGACAGGTTTCGCGCACACCCCGCACGCCGATGTGCTCGCACTCACCGTCGGAGCCGCGGTGTTCTTCATCGTCATCTGGGGGACGCTCATCGGTTCCATGCTCCCCCTCCTCCTCCACAAACTGGGCATGGACCCCGCGGCGTCATCCGCACCCCTCGTCGCGACCCTCATGGATGTGTCCGGACTCACCATCTACTTCGGTGTCGCCACCCTCGTCCTCCACGGCACGCTGCTCTAACTGAATCAGTGACCCGACGCGGTCTTCGCATCCGTGATCCGGTACTCCTCCAGCGGCTCCATCCCGATCTCCGCTCGCGCCCGATTGGTTTCATCAATATCCACAATCGCCGCAGGAAGCACAGTTCTGGTTTTGGAATCGAACGCCTGCATCTTGCCGTAGAGCTGGGGTTTCGAATCGTGCTGCTGCTTGCGATCGTAAATCATCGCATACGGGCCAGGATCCATGCGACCCGCGCCCACTTCAGCTCGCAGCTTCGGCAGCACCCACTCCGCGTCCTCCATAGTCATGTGGATCAACACCGGAACCGGACTCGCATACCCCTCCCCAGCCGTTTCATCCGTCGGCCAGCCGTAGAGATCCACCAGTCGCATCAGCTCTCGCGTGTTCGCTTGGTCGATCGGGATCTGCTTGTCCCAGAGTGCTTTCTTGACTTCTGGATCAAGCTCGATGCCTTCTTGGTGCCGACGGATCGATTCTTCCATATTCGCATCGTCGTCGAGCGCTTCGAGCTTTGCGAGTTCGACCGGATCGGTCGTCCCCCACGCGATCGCAGATCGGTAGCGTTGATCGGATTCCATGATCGAATCGAGCGCCGCATGATAAGCTTCCGGCGACCAATCCGATGTCCGCTCTTGAGTCGATGAGCATCCCGCCCCAACCAACATCCACGCCGGAGCGAGCACACAGGAAAGAATACAAATCCGATTCACGATAACTGATGTGCTGAGTAAGATCATGAACACAGAGATGCTCTGCAAACATAAACCCGTCAACACATCAAGATTTTGTTTCGATAACGAATCTTAATCACCAACCCACATCCCCATCAGAAACTCATCCCGGTACGATCCGTCAGGCTGCCGAACCGCCTTCACCTTTCGCCCTTCGTGCACAAATCCAGCTCGCTCATACATCGCTTTCGCATGATCGTTTCCCTCCATGACCACGAGTTGGAGCCGCTGAATCTTGGGTTGTCGTTTGATATCTTGAACTGCCCGCTCGAGCATCCACATCCCGAGCCCATTACCTTGCCATTCGGGAAGAACCCCCATCGCGAGCCCCGCGACATGCGAAAGCTTGACCCGTTCTCCGAAATACAACGCCGCGTTGCCCACCATCGCACCGGATTCTGTGTCGAACGCATTGAGCGCATAAAACCCACCGGCTTCAATCTTTTCAAGACTCTTTTCGTACACACCCGCCATCGACATATCACCCGGATGCGTCAGCATGTACTCAGTCGATGCGCCAAGCTCCGCGAGATAGTCATGGAATAACGCCCCGTCCCCCACCTGACCATCCCGAATCAGAACCGATCGACCGTCCCGAAGCGAACGCGTTTCATGCTCCATTCACTCGCTCCCATCCAGAGTCTCTACTCTTCTACCATCGCATCAATCAACGCTTCGAAGCGTTCGCGCTGCTGAGTGTACGCATCCCCGGTCGCTGGGCCGCTGAATCCCGAGTACACCCCCTGCACCTCGTTGTTGCGATCGAGAAAGATGAGCGTCGGGTACGAACGGACCTTGTCCAGCACCGGGAGTGCTTGCGATGCTTTGTCCTTGTCGCTGAGCCCCGCGATGAGGATCGGCCAGTCCGTCCCGATGTGCTCATGATGGCGCTTCACTTGTTGGACGGATCGTTCAAAGTCCTCAACGATCTCAAACGCGAGCCCCACCACCGCGAGGTCATCGCCGTACTGCTCTTTGAGCGAGACCAGCTCGCGTGCGGCATCCAAGCAGTTGGGGCACCATGTCCCGAAGATCTCAATGATCCGCGCCTTCGCATTCGATGCATCAAGCACATCGAGCACCCGCGTCGGGTCGCCATCAAGATTCTTGAACACCATGTCGTCGAGCGCATCTTCATCCGCGATCACCGTCTGCCCGAACGCATCGGGAAGCGCCGCGTCGTCATCACGCGTCGCGGTCCAAGTTTCATGATGCCAGTTCCCCGACCAGAAATCGCCCTCGATCGTGCCATCGTCCTGCATGCGTGCGTGGAAGAGGAACGCGTGCGCGCCGTCGAAGGTGGAGAGCCGCATGAGATTGCCGTCCACTCGGCCAGCGAGGTAGCGGTAGTCGCCGGTGGTGGTTAGAAATGTCGCAGATGCATTCTGTTGATCGTCAACATCGAATTTTCCGATTGCGAGTTGATCAGATAACTCAAAATCGACTGACCATCTTCCAGCGAAATCCATGAGAAAATTCGAATCATCTATGGTATCAAACAGCGGAACAGTCGAATCCCGGATCGCTAGCGCGTTCATGATTGCGACATTTCCATCACCACGATTCTTAATCCAACTGCCCTTGAAATCGCCGGAGTTTGAATCTGCCTTGAGTTTCAGAACAGAATCGTAGTGTGGAAATCGAACTTCGAAATCATTCCATGCACCCGTCATCTCAACTGATATTCTCTCCAGATTCCCTGCATCGTGAAATCCTTCCCCAATTCGAACAACTGCTGACCATGCTCCACGATTGTCTGGTCGATAGGCATCAATCCGGAATGGCAATGGGCCACCCGGTGTGTCGAGTTGAACTCGATACCTGTAAGAAATATTTGGAATGAAGTTGAGCGTTGAAACCCATGCTGCAAGACCAAGTACGAGCAATACAACTCCAATACAAAAAATCTTCGTTTTACCCATACCCCACTCTACGGCCAATCCCCGCGCCCCGTTCTACCATTCCCACATGCCCGCTACAATCCCCACCATGCCTGATTCCACCCTCCCAACCGCATTCTCCCCCATCGAGGACATCCTCGAAGAACTCCGTGCTGGACGCATGGTCGTCGTCACCGACGATGAATCACGCGAGAACGAGGGCGACCTCATCCTCCCGGCTCAGTTCATCTCCCCCGAAGCGATCATGTTCATGCTCAAGGAAGCATCCGGATACATGTTCGTCTCGCTCCCAGAGTCCGACTGCGATCGCCTCGATCTGCATGGACAGTCCGCGGTCAATACTTCGGCGCGGGGAACGCCGTTGACCGTGTCCGTCGATGGTCACCCAAAGCACGGCTTCACCACCGGCGTCTCCGCGCACGAACGCGCCAAGACCATCCAGATGCTCATCGACCCCACCACCGTCCCCACCGACTTTGTCCGCCCCGGACACATCAACCCATTGCGCTCTAGAGATGGCGGCGTCCTCGTCCGCGTCGGTCACACCGAAGGCATCGTCGACCTGTGCAGACTCGCAGGACTCAACCCCGGTTGCGTCGGGATCGAGATCGTCCACCCAGAAGGACGCATGATGCGCGTCCCCGATCTCGAAGTCTTCTGCAAAGCCAACTCCATCAAGATGTGCTCGATCAAACAGATCATCGAGTACCGACTCGCGACCTCGAAAATCGTCGAACGGCTCGACCCGATCCAAGGCACCACCATCTCCACCCCCCACGGCGACTTCAACCTCATCGCGTTCCGCTCACCCTCCGACCCCATGCCCCACCTCGCACTCACCGTCGGCGATGTCGGCACCCTCGACGAATACCACAACCCCATCCCCAACCACGCACCCACCCTCGTCCGCGTCCACAAACGCGATCTGCTGGGGGACATCTTCAACGCGTTTGACAGCAACTCAACCAACTCGACCGGCCAGACGCTTCAATCCTCGATGAAAATGATCCAAGCCGAGGGACGAGGCGCGATCATTTACCTCCGACCCCACGGCGTAGGCGACGCGCTCACCGACCGCCTCTCCCGTCCACACCAACACTCCCAAGAAGACGCGGTCACCGAAGCCCTCTCACCAGAAATGGTCGAGTACGGCACAGGATCACAGATCCTCCGCGCATTGGGCATCTCCAACCTCAAACTCATCACCAACTCCGAAGCGTCCTACCCCCACCTCGAATCGTTCGGACTGACCATCGCTGAGCGCGTAAAAGTTTCCGGCTGATCGACATCGTGCGGAAAGACAACGCACTCACGCCGCTTTGTGCGCATCCTCAAACTTGAATGCCGAGAGCATCTCCCCGCAACTGCTGAACCGCATCGAACTGAACACCGCACCCTGCTCCGATTCCCCCGCGAGCACGAGCCGCACCTTCTCCGAAGCTTTGAACCGGACATCCGAACGGATCAGAATCTGATCAAAGTCTTTCGAAACAAGCTCCGCGCTCAAGGACTCTCCGGTTGAACGCAGGATCCCAACCTCAGCAATCTGCGGTTTTTCCCTCGGCTCAACCTCCGCAAGTGTCGCTGGAGAGGGCATCAACTCACTCAGATTCGGAACGGCCATCCCCGAGCCTTCCGGGACCGCACGCTCTGGGTCTTCAGCGAGCATCCTGTGGATCACGCGCTCCCACGCCGCGAAAATCTCGCCATCGATCGCCGTCCCCAGATCCTTCCGCATCATATCTAGTGTCGTCCGAGGTGGGATCGGTCCACGATATGGACGCGCGAGGTCAACGCATCATAAATATCAACAACCGCACACACCCTCGCATGGAACCCGATCTCGCCGGCGCTGACCCCGTTTGGATACCCCATCCCATCCAGACGCTCGTGATGACTGAGCGCCATCTCCAGCGTGATTTCGTTCTGCCCTTCCTGATTTTTGAGGATGTCGTATCCGGACTTGGGATGCTCGCGGATGAGCGTCCATTCCTCATCCGTCAGCTTGCCTTCTTTGTTCAGGATCTCAGGTGGGATCTGGCTTTTGCCCACATCATGCACAAGCCCGCCGAGCATCAGGTCTCGCACCATTGGTGCATCACTTCCCAGCAGCTCGGCACCAAGCAATCCACACCCAACCCCGACATTGACCATATGCGTGGTTGTGTAGAAATCATGCTCGGACATATTGAGTAGATGACTGAACTTGGATTCGTCCTCATTGCACCAGTTAGAAAACTGCGTCGCCATCCCGCCGAGGGTTTCGCTCAGCCCCGGGATTGTTGGATCGAGCATAAACTCTTCGATCATTTTCGCGCACGAAGCGCGGACAATCCGTGTACGCTCAGCGCGAGAAAGATTCTCGTCCTGGTACGCATCAACAAGCTGCTCGTTGATCATCGCTTGGAAGATTCGATGCTGGGTCTTTGGGACATAAAGATGAGTAATGCCCTGATCGATCAGCTTCTGGCAATCATTCCTCGAATACGAAGTCCCCGGCTTGCGGAACAGCACCGCGTTGCCCTTCGCGTGGATCAGATACAGTTCCATCGCCAACTGATCCGATTGGAAGGCATCGATCGGAATTGGAAAGTAGGTTGCGCTGCAATGCACACCCGTTTCTGGATTGGCGCTGTATTCTGTCATTCGTGAATGAATCCTGCTCAAGAACACTGCGTTCTATAGAGGCACTGTGCCCATGTATACTTCGGGTATCAAGCAGCAAGAATCGAGTAAACCACTTAAGAAACAGTTTTATACATACAACGGATATCTTTGTCCATAATGAACACATTAAACACGCATATCAGTCACACAAACCAAAATATTATCCTGCGAGCGACTCTCAAATGCAAACCCCGCTTAGACACCTGATAACTCTTGAATCAAAAATCAAAATACAACTACCCGATTTCATCACAAAATCGAACTTTGTTGAGTATTTTTGATCACGACCCAATACCGGTGTGACAAAGTTCCTCTTTCATGGGACAATACAGGTCGATCGCGGCTGGATGGGATGCTGATCTCATATGGACACCACCGCGCCTTGAACCACGATCCCACACCAGGAGAACACCATGAACCGCACACCACTGATCGCCTTTGCCGCTGGATCACTCGTCACCGCGTCGGCCGCGCTGCTCATCGCATCGGGACCGGAACACAAAGACCATGGCGACCATCAAGACATGAAGCACATGGATCCAATGGACGGCACACCAGAAATGTCTCCCGAAGACATGATGGCGGGGATGATGAAACTCTCCACCCCCAACGAGCACCACGCGGAACTCATGGAAACCGTCGGCAACTGGACCGCCAAGACCAGTTTCGTGATGGACCCCGCCGCACCACCAACCGAAGGCCCAGCGAGCATGACCGTCAAATCGCTGCTCGATGGTCGTCATGTCATGTCACACTTCAAAATGGACTTCATGGGTCAACCATTCGAAGGCTACTCCATCATGGGGTACGACAACGCACACGATGAATACAACTCCGTGTGGATGGACTCCATGTCCACCAAGATCACCTACATGACCGGCAACAAAGACGAGAACGGCGACATCGTCATGCTCGGCACCTCATCAACCCCGATGGGTGACAACCCTATGAAAATCATCACCTCAAAGAGCGATGACGGCACAATGGTCGACAAGTTCTACGACCAGATGCCCGACGGCACATGGTTCAATTCCGGAACCATCACCTATACACGCGACTGACCCGTCTCAAATCCGCTCGTACAACGGCAGATCACCAACCAACGGCCGGCAGTAGTCCAGGAACTTCTGGCTCACATTGTTATGCCCCTCAATAAACTCCGCGGGCATGTGTTTGGTCTTCGCCGCGACATCGCGAAGCTCGATCCGCTCGTACTTGATCGCGTAGGGTTGCCCCTCCCCGATTGGGCTGGTCCGGATGATCGCCACCGATCCATCAAGATCGCCGCTCGTTGCAAGACGCGCCGCGTAGCGACCCACCCCGCGAGCTTCTTTCATGTCCACAGGGGACTGATCCGGGAAACACCGCTGCACATACCCAAAGGTGTCCGCACGCACGCGCACCGCTTTCCCACCCACCGGCGAGAGCCTGCTCTTGAGCAGGTCCGACAACGCATCACCCAACGCACCGGAACCTGAAAGCTGCACATTGCCATGCGCATCGGTCTGACCGTTCTTGATGAGCTGCCCACCAATCGAGTTACCGTCCTTGTCCGCGATGCCTTCAGAGACCGCGATGTGACAACGCCCGTGCCGATCGTACATGCTGGCAACATCGTCGATGAACCGATCCGTATCAAACGCAACCTCGGGAAGATAAATCAGCTGAGGCCCGTCCGTCGAGCTGCCCTCATATTCATACCGGTCATCACGGCGAGCAAGCGCCGACGCCGCCGTCAAGAACCCAGCGTGCCGACCCATGATGACATTGATCTTGATGCCGGGAAGCGAGATGTTGTCGAGGAAGTCCGCCATACACGCCTTGGCAACAAACCGAGCCGCGCTGGGGAACCCGGGGGTGTGGTCGTTGATCATCAAATCGTTATCAACGGTTTTCGGAATATGGAAGCACCGGAGCTCGTACCCCTTCTCGTTGGACAGCTCGTTGACGATGCGACAGGTGTCGCTCGAATCGTTCCCACCGATATAGAAGAAGTACCGGATGTCATGCTTCTGGCACGCTTCGAAAATCTTCTCACAGAACGCCGCATCTGGTTTGTCGCGTGTTGAGCCCAATCCCGCGCTGGGGGTCGCCGCGAGCAGCTGGAGCCGATCGTGCGGGTAATCGGTGAGGTCGTAGAGGTCGTCGTTGATCAACCCGGTCACGCCGTGGCGCATCCCGAGGACTTTCTTGATCGGATTCCCGGAGGTCCCCGCCCCCTGACTCCGCAACCCTTCGATCACGCCCACGAGGGACTGGTTGATGACCGCCGTCGGCCCGCCAGATTGCCCAATAACCGCATTCCCTTTGATCAGATCAGCCATTCCAAAAACTCCTCATACACAGTGTTCTCCACCGGACTAGACGGTAGCGACTCGCCCGCATCAAAGCATTCTCAAGACCATGAAAATGACCGATTCTTGCCCGATCACAGCAACCATCCATCAAATTGTGGGACCTCTTCCCCACCACTGAACCCACAACTCCTTTTCACAAGACATCTCTGATTTATCCACCACCTCATGCCAAACTTTCGATACCATCTTCACTCAAGGAGTCTCAACTTATGAAATCGGTTTCAGTTCTCATCGCCCTCGCATCCACAACCCTCATCACACCACTCGCCACCAGCGCCAGCGACCCGCTCGCGCCCCGCCCCAACGGCATGGCAATCGACCGACCCACCAGCCACATCCTCGTCGGCGCAACCATCCACATCTCCCCCACCGAGATCTACGACGCCAAAAACAACCCCGCGATCCTCATCGAGAACGGCCAAATCGTCGGCGTCTTCGAGACCGCCAACACCATCCGACCCAAACCCGGTTTCCAGTTCCATCAGCTCGACCCAAACCAACACATCTACGCCGGGTTCATCGACGCGTATGTCGAAGTCGACACCACCGCGCCAGACTCCAACGCCGCCGGGAATCACTGGAACTCCTACATCACCCCACAGCGCGACGCGCTCATCGGCCCCGGACTCCCAGACTCGGACGCCAAATCACTCCGCGAACTCGGATTCACCACCGCGATGATCGCGCCAGACTCGGGAATCTTCCGAGGATGGACCGCGACGGTCTCCACCGCCGACAACTTCAGCGACCCATCCCTCGGACTCCCCCCGGTCTACCAATCTCATGCCGGTCAGATGATGGGATTCGACCGCACAAGCTGGAGAGAAGCCGCGTACCCAACGAGTCATATGGGCGTGATCGCGCTGATGCGCCAGACCTTCCTTGATGCCGCACATTACCACGCGACCGACTCATCGACCCCATCGTGCTTTTCGCAGGTCTCACCCTCCGACACCACCTTCTTCTACGACACCAGCCACGAGCTCGAAGCGCTGCTCGCCGGGAAGATCACCGCAGAGTTTGAGTACCCCAACACCGTCATCGTCGGCTCAGGCTCCGAGCACCGCAGGCTCGATCCCATCGTCGAGATGGGATATCCCGTCATCGTCCCGCTGACCTTCCCCAAAGAACCAGAAGTCTGGACGATCAACGACGCCGAGTCCGTCACCCTCTCGACGCTCCAGCACTGGGAACGCGCCCCAGCAAACGCCCGCTGGCTCAGCACCGCCGGACTCCCCGTCGCCCTCACCACCAGCAAGCTCCGCGACGACGAAAGCTTCTTCACCAACCTCCACACCGCGATCCAAGCCGGACTCCCCGCAAGCGACGCCCTCGCGATGCTCACCACCAACCCCGCCCAAATCCTCGGGCTTGAAAACCAAGGCACCATCACATCCGGGAACATCGCCAACCTCGTCGTCACCTCCGCCGACCTCTTTGACCTAGATGCAGACGCAAAGATCATCGACACCTGGATCGACGGCCGCAAGCACCACATCAACGACATGGACCCCACCACCTTCGATGGATACTGGGAAATCTCCGTCATCGGCGCCCCCTTCACCATGTGGATCGACATCGACGGCAAAGAAATCACCGCCTACGAAGGTGAGGGCGACGACATCGCCACCAACAAAGCACGCAAAGTCGAGTACAACGACAACGCGATCTCCTTCATCCTCGACGACGAAGACGACGGATCCGGCTCCTACATCATGTCCGGCACCCTCCTCAACAACGCTGCCATGCGAGGCACCGGACTCGGCGCCAACCAAACCCCGTTCAACTGGACCGCCACGAAAACCAAAGCACCCATCTCCTTCAACACCTTCAAAGGCACCTGGGACGCAACCCTCGCCAGCAAGTTCGAACTGACCTTTAAAGTCTCCGACGAATCCGTCACCATCATCGAACATATCCAAGACAAGGACGACATCACCCAAGCCGCAGACAACGCACAGATCAAAGACGGCACCCTCACCTTCACCTTCGACCACACCCCCTTCGGCATGCCGGGAACCTTCTCCATCGCACTCACCCCACCAACCGACGGCTCGCTCATCGGACTCGGAACCCGTCCAGACAACCAGATCTTCGATCTCACCGCAACCAAAGTCGACGATAAAAAGTCCAACAACTCCAAAGTCGATCCGCTCCCCGACCACCCACCAACCGCCTTCGGCCCATACGCCCTCGACAACATCCCACCACAACAACTCGTCGTGATCCACAACGCCACCATCTGGACCCAGTCCGATCAAGGCATCATCGAAGGCGGATGGATCGCTATCCAGGACGGCAAAATCAAAGGTGTTGGCAAGCAAGGTCGACCACGCTTCGCCGCCGATGTCACCATCGACGCCCAGGGAAAGCACATCACCCCAGGACTCATCGACGCACACTCACACACCGGACTCTTCCGCTTCGGTGTCAATGAGACCGGACAAGCCGTCACCGCCGAGTGCCGCATCGAAGACTCACTCGACCCCGGATACATCGGGTTCTACCGAGAACTCGCAGGAGGACTCACCACCGCCAACCTCCTCCACGGCTCCGCAAACCCCATCGGTGGACAATCCAAAACCGTCAAACTCCGCTGGGGAATGGATCGCCCACAAGACATGTACTTCCAAGACGCAACGCCAGGCATCAAGTTCGCGCTCGGTGAGAATGTCAAACAATCCAACTGGGGCGACGACAACACCACCCGCTACCCCCAAACCCGCATGGGTGTCGAAACCACCATGCGCGACCGCTTCACCAAAGCCCGCGAGTACGCCCAGCGCGGAATGAAGACCGACTCGGGTGACACCGACCTCGAACTCGAAATCCTCGCAGAGATCCTCTCAGGTGAACGCCTCGTCCACTGCCACTCCTACCGACAAGACGAGATCCTCATGCTCTGCCGCATCGCCGAAGAGTTCGATTTCAAAATCGGCACCTTCCAGCACGGCCTCGAAACCTACAAGGTCGCCGAGATCGTCAAAGAGCACGCCATCGGCGCGTCCATCTTCTCCGACTGGTGGGCCTACAAAGTCGAAGTCACCGACGCGATCCCCTACGCAGGACCAATCAATCACGAGGTCGGACTCCTCACCAGCTTCAACTCCGATTCCGACGATGTCGCGCGCCGCATGAATGTCGAAGCCGCCAAAGCCCTCAAGTACGCCAACGCATCCGGCATCGCCATGACCGAACAAGAAGCCCTCGCCTTCGTCACCACAAACCCAGCGATCCAACTCGGGATCATCGACCGCGTCGGAACACTTGAAACAGGCAAAGACGCGGATCTCGTCATGTGGTCCGGATCACCCCTCTCCTCCATGTCCCGCTGCGAGATGACCTTCGTTGATGGACGCAAGTACTTCTCCCTCGAAGATGACCAAGCCCACCGCGCCGCGATCGACGCCGAGCGGACCCGCTTGATCCAAAAAATCCTCACCAAGGATTCCAAGGACAAAAGCGAGAAGAAGAAAGAACTACATGACCACGATGAAAACGAAGAAGATGAACCAGACTACAACCACGACACCCGCGGCGACTGCGGCTGCAATCAACTTCTCCCCGCGTGGAACACCAACTACTAAACCCTCCACCAACCACCACACACGAAAGCACACACCATGAACATCACCACACGAATCGCCGCACTCGCCGCAACATCAATCGCGTCGGTCCTCTCGACCGCAAGCGCCCAAGACCTCGCGCCCTCCGCCCCACCGCAAGACCACCCGATCTTCCTCGTCGGCGCCACCGCCCACACCGTCTCGGGTGAAACCATCGAGAACGCCGTCGTCTCCATGAACGAAGGCAAAATCTGGATCGTCGGCGACGCTGACCAGATCATGCCGACACTCTCCCTGTCACCAGATTCTGAGATCATCAATCTCGATGGCATGCACATCTACCCCGGACTCATCGACTCGGTCACCAACCTAGGACTCGAAGAAACCTCCGCCGTCCGCGCCACCCTCGACCACAACGAGGTCGGACCCATGACCCCCGAAGTCCGCGCGTATGTCGCCGTCAATCCAGACTCCGTCGTTATCCCAGTCGCACGAACCAACGGCGTCCTCACAGTCGGCGTCTTCCCAACCGGAGGCACCATCCCCGGACGCGCCTCGATCCTCTCAACCGACGGATGGACGACCGAAGACCTCGCCCTCGTCCGCGATGCGGGACTCATCATTTCCCTCCGAGACAACAACACCGACGAACTCAACGAGATTTTCGACCAAGCCGAGTCCTACCGCCACGCGCACACCAAAACCGACCAACGCCTCGAAGCGATCTCCACCGTACTCCCATCGCAAAGTGAGAACGAAGATCAAAGCCCCGTCTTCATGCTCGCCAACACCTTCGACCAGATCACCAACTCAATCAACTGGGCGCAGTCCCGTAACCTCCGCCCCATCATCGTCGGCGGCCGCGACGCACACCTCTGCACCGACCTCCTCACATCCACCAACACCCCCGTCATCATCGGAGGCACCTACGAGTTCCCAAAACGGACCGACTCCCCATACGACGCCAGCTACACACTCCCGCAACGACTCGATGACGCCGGAGTCCAATGGTCCCTCACCATGTCCTCCCGATTCGGTCACGAACGCAACCTCCCAGACGCCGCCGCGATCGCCGTCGCCCACGGCCTCTCCCCACAAGCCGCGCTCCACGGCATCACCCTCGGAGCTGCACAAATCCTCGGCGTCGATCACCTCCTCGGATCAATCGAAAAAGGCAAACTCGCCACCCTCATCATCACCGACGGCGACATTCTCGAAACCACCACCGTCGTCCAAGCCGCCTACATCCAAGGCCGATCAATCGACCTCGGAAACAAGCAAACCGAACTCCGCGACACCTACCGAGAAAAATACCGCCAACTCGGACTCATCAAATCCGAGTGAACATCCATCTCGTGTATGAATCTCAACCCGCTTCGGTCGCCACGCGCTCAATCTCAAACTCGTCCTGGAACACCGCGATGCTCCCGTCCCCGCGAGCCGTACGGAACTGCACGCGGAGTTTCCCGCGCCCCTCAACCGCAAACCAGTCCGGCATCCCGCTGAGCACGAACCGGTAGGTCCGCGTCACCGAATCAAAGTACGACACATTCGTCGTCAGATCACGCAGATCAATATCCCACTTGATCCCGCTCTCCCCGATCGTCGCTGATCCAGATCGACGCAGATGCACCTGCACATCGCCGACCCCCTTGATCGTGTCGCCCCACCCATCGCGGACTTCGATATGCAGCACAAGTCTTGATGAATCCCCATCCGCTTCGGTGTGCGTCAACGGGTGAATCCGCATCGTCGTCGGCGCAAACGGCCCCGGCACCACCATCCCCTCCTCTGCCTCGATCACCTCTTCACGGATCACCACCCCGCGCTGACATCCAGACAGACCACCCAACCCAACCACCGGGATCAGAATCGGAAGGACTGCGGCCCCAAGCACTCTGGACATCGTTCTACGCATACCCAAGTTTAGCACCACACTCACCTCATCGCCGCCCCAGTCCCGGCCCTCCCCCAACGCGTCCCGCCAGCACATCGATCAGCCCCCGTTGCCCAGCTTCGAGCATCGACAACGCCCGCGTGTTCTCCTTGATCACCGCAATCAACGCAGTCCGATCATCGAGCTGCCCGATCAACCGAGCGTGCGCTTCGGAGATCTGCCGCTCCCGAATCGACGAAGCCCGCCGCTCAATCAACCACATCGCGCACACCATCCCCGCGACCCCAAACTGCGTGAGCGCACTCAGCACTTCCGTTTCCATGTCTCCCCCAATCAGTTGGTCAATCGACCAAACACCACCGTGTACCCCACCGAGACCTCGCGCCCGCGCCGTACCTGCCCAAACTCTTCATAGGTCAATAAACTCATGCCCGTCCAGCTGTGCCCATGCTCATCAACGAGCACCCCATGCGTCATCCCGCTCGCCGCTTGCGTCAAAATATCGTCCCGCAAATCCCACAACGCAGCATCAGATGACGCGACCAGTCGCCCATGCACCTCAACCCAGACCTCCCAGTTCCCAGAATCAAAGGTCCCCGGCGCCGCCGGATCACCCAGCAAAGACGAATACGACACCACCCGTCGACCAAGCCGCTGATTGACAAACCGATGCACACCCGAACCAAACAGATCCAACCCTTTAAACGACGACATCATCCACCCCCAGTCACACTCACCGGATCAACATTCCCAGCCGTGCTCACCGCAACCATCTGTACCAATCGCGTCGATCGAGACCCAGAGAACGAATACGACACGCTCACCACCACAACCCCAATCGAGATCGTTCGTCGCCCCGCATCATTCCCCGAACCCACCTCAACCACCAGCACCGACTCCTCACCAGCATCCGGCGCGGAAACATCATCCCCATCAATCTCCTGAAAGACCTGCACATTCGTCACCCGCCGAGTCGAATCCGCAAACACCAGATTCGGCCCAGCCTCGTCCCAGTCCTGCGTCATCTCAGCGCTCGAAGTCTCCACCGCAACCCGGGTCACCCCGTCCCATCGAACAGACCCAAACATCACCACCGCCGGCCGCATTACAAGCATCGCCAATCCCTCCCAATCCATTCAACCACGAGTCAGCACAAACGAGTTCGGATGACGCCGCGTCTCCGCGATCCCGTCCCCATCCAGATCAATCATCGCAACCACCGAACCCCGCTCCGTCGAGAACCGCTGCTGATACCGCTTCGCGCGATCAAGAAACCCCTCACCACCACGCCCAGGCGCACCAGCCGACGCATAAATCAGGTGCAACGCCCCCAGCGCCTCAAGCACCACCATCGCGCCCGGATTCGTCACCGCCGCATCACCAAGCCCATCAGGATCATCCACATCAATCCCGATCATCGCCAGTATCTGCCGGTGCACAATCGCAACCTGTGGCTCAAAGGTAAAGATCTCCACCACAGCACCCTCAACCCACTTCCCAGGAATAAAGCTCGAGTTCGTATCCCCACGCATGATCGACACCATCGCGACCGTCGCGCTCTGCACACTCACCACTTCCATTGGAACCGAATCAATCAGCACCACATGCCCAGGACCGATCGCCCCTTCAATAAACGACCCACTCGTCAGCGTCAACAACCCTCCAGCAAGATCACCCGTCCCGCTCAGCAGCCGCTGACCGTTCCACATCACCTCCCGGAACAACCCCGGCTCAATCACCAACAAATCCCTGTCCTTCGCAAACATACCATTCCTCCAGCATGAACCAACAAGCACCAACAACCCGCCAAAACCCGGGACGGATGTTTCCACCCGCCCCGAGCGTTCCAGCCCCCACCGGAACCCCGCAATCACTTCAACTCAAACCGCAAGACCAGAGATCAACCCGTGCGCGTTCTCGTTCTTGAACTCCATCGTGTACTCACCGATCACCTGACCCGACACCGAATCCCCCGTCGCCGCCAATGGCTTGTAGTGGAAGCTCCGGCCCTGCATCGGCATCACCGAAATCCGCGATGAATCCAGCAGCATCACCGTGTCCGTAGGAACCCAGCGCGAAAGAATCACCCGGCACACTCCAAAGTCACTCTCGTACACACTGATCATGTCCGAGTAGGTCTGATCGTCCGGCAGATACGCCCGGCTCCCGCTCGCAAACGCATTGATCTTCCGCTTCTGCGCACCACCCACAACAATCGTGTCCACGCCACCCGACGACTGATCCCAGATCTGCTTGAGCGCCGCATTGAGCACCGCTTCGCTCAGCTCATCGCCCTCACCCTCGCCATCCGGGATCGCTCCAATCCCAGGCTCAAACAGGTTCGTATTCATCGAATGGATCAACCCATTCATCGAACGACGCACCGTCCCCGAACCCTGCTGATTCGCAGTCGGCGCGACGCCATTGATCACACAGTTCTCAAGATCACGCAGCAGCTCACGCATCCGTTCCTGCTTCTGGTAATCAACCTCATCACTAATGCCATACGCCCGCGACGCCTGAAGCGAACCTGAGACATCAATCCCAGAAGTAAAGATCTGCGTGTAGTTGCTCTTGCGTACGCGATTGCTGAATCTCGCTTCCGGCGCATCATCACCTTCCAGTGCCGCGTTCCCGAGAATATGAAGCTCCATGTTGTCCGCAAGCGTCGCCGCTGTTGTCGATCCATACCCACGCGTCACGACAATCTGCGTCCCGCCCTCATTGATCCCAACAATCAGCATCACCTCACCCGTCCCGCCGGGACGCACAAGATCACCGACCCTGAACATCGACAGCTCATCGACCACAATCGCAACCGCCGCTTGTGGACTCGGTGAAAAACTCGACTGATTGATCTGCCCCTTGTTGGGGAGCAACGCATCCTCGATCCACTCATGCACCGTCGAGAGCGCACTCCGCTTCGCATCACCAAGGTGATCAAGCAACGGCGTCTCAAACGGGCTCACAATCCCGATGATGTCGCTCACATCCTCCACCAACTCCGGAAGCCCCGCGCCACCCGAATAACTCGCCTTACCAGTAAATGCCATGTCTATTCTCCTTATCGTTTCCGTTTACAAACCCCAAAGTCCCGTCCATCTCAATCCGCTTCAACCACCACGCCGAGCACGCAGATACCGCAGCAGCTCGTTCCGATCCCCGCTGCTGCGAGCAGAAGACGCCATCCGTCCCAGCCCGCCACCCCCGCCGCTCCCGGCCTGCGAGCTCATCACAGAACCATGCGTCCCATGCGTTGCACACGAGAACAGAAACGGCTTCCGCGACTTCAGCTCCCGCACCGCCACCGCAACATCCGGATCATCCATCTCACCGATCGTCGCTTCGGTCAGCAAACACGCCGTCTCCAAATCCACAGCACGCGCCGCCGTCAGCTCCCGTTCAATGTCCCCCCGCCTCTGCGTCGAGACCACCGCGTCATTCGCTTCCGCAAGCTCGCGTTCAAGATCCGCAACTCGCGCTTCACACACCGCAAGTTTTTCCTCCGCTTCCGCCGCACGCGCCTTCCAGATCACCTCTTCACTCAGATCAATCTGATCAACCTCAACAACTTCCGGTTCGCCATGATCAATCAGTTCTGCACCAGCCCGTTTCAATCCCATTGCTATTCTCCTTGTCGTTTAATCTGTTTACACAATCCCCGGATCCGCATCATCCAAACCAAGCTCGCCAAGAACCTGATCCTCAGGCACACCGAGCGCCACCTTCGCCTGCGCCGCATCCAAAGACTCCTCGTCCCCGATCGGTCCAAGCACACCCCACTCAACCCGCACCCCACGCTCTGAGTCACGAACACGAAGCACCCCCGCTTCATCAAGCGCGCGAAGCACCATCCCGCTCACCTGCTCAATCCCGCGCCCGTAAGTCACCCGCTTCCGCATCGTCTTCGCGATCAGCCCCATCAGCGTCACACGAAGCGCGTTGGCGCTGCTCAGGTTCCCGAGCTTCGCTTTCACCACCCCACCCGCAAGCGGAGGCACCCCAGAAATCTTGTCCATCGCCTCGCGGATCTCCGCAATATGCCGATCCTCGCTCGGACTGCTCGCATCCCCACCAAACCCGACGATCGATGCATCCGGATTGTCCGTGCTCCACACCGTCCCAGGCCCAACCCCGCTCCCATCAAACCCCTCGATCCCGCGAGCAAGGTACATCTTAAAACTCTGCAGAGTCACCCGGTTCGCGCGATCACTCAATCGCGTGTTCAACTCGTCCTGAAGCGGGATCAACGCCTCCACCTCGCCAAGCCCCGCATATACAAACGGCTGACTCATGTTCTGAATATGCACCACAGGCACCACAGACCCAAGCACCGACCGAGCACCAGCAGACACCCGATCCCCATCCTCATACAACTCCCAGCCTTCACCAGTAATCACTTCCGTCACCGTCGAGCGCTTCCGTGCAGAACTCTCCTGACCACCACCCACCAACCGACCGAACCGATTCCGGATCGTGTTCTTCGAGCTCGCGTCTTCCAGTTCGTTGAGCTCTCGCTCAAAGTGAATCGCATACCCATCAAGCACACGGTAATCCGAGTCACTCACAATCGGCACCCCACGCCGCGGCTCGATCGGTTCAATCGAGAACGCCTCATGCACCGTCTCAAGACTCGCCCCGACAAGCCGATCCTCATCCACCCGCACCAGCAAATCCACATACCCATACACATGCCCAAGCGTCGCGATGTCCTGCATCAACGAGATCCCCCCGCTGTGCTCCCACACCCGCTCAAGCACGCCCTCAATCGCGTCCCGCAACGACCCCTTCTCCGTCAGCGATTCAATCCGCACCGGAGACCCAAACATAAAGTCCACCATCGTCCCGACGCGCCACCCAATATCGTTCTCGATCACCACCTCGCGTCGCCCGCTCGGCGCACTCACCCCATCCACACTCGTCCCCGTCACGCGTGCAGGCAACCCCCGCTCCTGCGCCATCCGGTACCAACCAGTCTGATTGGAACCCGAAACAGTCCCGCTCCGCCTGACGAGCTCGAGTGGGTTGCGGTAATACGCCCACAGCTGCTCAAGTCGGGGCAACACCCCGTTCTCGTGCGTATCGATCAACGATCGCACAAGCTCCCATCGCCTTTGAGCATTCCCCGACAACCCACTCGAACCCAGATCAGACATGTCCCGCCTCCACTTCCCGGCATGCATCCATTCGCACGCTCAACCAATGGACCCATCGGACACCAGCGTGCGCACAAAACCCGCCACTCCACGCAACCCGCCGAGCGTAAACCGTTGAAAACAAAGGTTGAAATTTTTTATTGATTTCCTGATTTCACAAACAAACTGCCCCCAAACTGTGCGCACAAAAACAGCACTCCAAAGAGTGCCGCATCTTCAAACAACCCGATTGAACAATCAGTCTCAGCCGATCACTTCCACCCGCGAGTACTGATCCAGATTCACCACCACAAGCTCCCCATCATCCTTCCGAAGCTCAATCCGATCCAGCCACAGCTTCTTGTCGCGACCGTGCGCAAACCAAGACCCGGTTTTCTGCTGACCAACCCGGAGCACAACACCCTCTACAGATGTCAGCTTCCCCTCGTTGCTCATGATCACCTGCTGCGTCACCCGGACGCGTGAACCGATCTCGTACTCTGTCGCTGTATCACTCATGCCCCGAGTATATGCCCATCAATCTCCGCCGCCACCCGCTGAGCTTCCTCGCCGCTCGGCGCTTCCACAATCACCCGCATGATCGGCTCCGTATTGCTCGCCCGCACATGCGCCCACACCCCCCGATCATCCCAGTCCATCCGGATCCCATCCTGCAAATCCACTCGGCACCCCTTCTGCGAACCATAAACCCCATTCAGATGCTCCACGACCGGCAACGCATCCGCCTTGCTCGCCAGAGCCGACTTCGCCTTGAGAATCGTGTACCCGCTCTCCTTCACCGCATCCGTTGGACCAAACGAGTTCACCATCTCCACCAACTCGCTCACCGTCTTCCCCGTCCGCGCCATCAGCGACAGCACCAACGCCATACCCGAGAGCGAATCGCGAACATAAGTCACCTCCGCCCAGATCACCCCGCCGTTCCCCTCACCCCCCATCACCACATCCCGCCCCTGCGCTTTGAGCGACTTCATCACCTCAACCACATTCGCTTCCCCCACCGCCGAGCGCACAACCTCCGCGCCGTAGTGAGCCGCGACATCATCAATCATCCGCGAGGTCGAAAGATTCACCACAAACACCGGCTTCGCTTTCCCGTGGCACAGGCGTCCCGCCTGTGTGTCTTCTTTATCTCCCCCACCCCCCAACCGCGCCTCCATCAACGCCATCGCGCACAACACCAGCGTGTACTCCTCCCCAATATACGCCCCATTCTCATCGACAATCGCAAGCCGATCCGCATCCGGGTCCTGCGCAAAGCCAACACTCGCCCCAACCCCAGGCACCACATCACACAACCCCCCCTTACCCGACAAGTTCTCCTTCGTCGGCTCCGGAGTATGCGGAAAATCCCCAGACCCATCGCACGCGATCGGATACAGCCGAACACCAATCCGCTCAAAGAAAGGCACCGCCATCGTCGATCCAGAACAGTTCACCGAATCCAGCACCACCGAAATCTTCCCCACCTTCTTCACAAGCTTCTCGCCCGCAATCCGATAGAACGAATCCACCGCCCACGAAATATGCACCCCAACCTCGCTCGAATGCGCCACCACAATCCCGCGCTCGCGTGTCTGTTTCGGTTCCCCTTCGCTGCTGTTGAACAACGCGATAATCTCGTCCGCTTCCGATGCAAGCGGCGCACGCGACGCCGACCCGCCATCATCACGATCCAGCACGATGCACTTGAGCCCGTTCCATTCCGCCGGATTATGACTCGCGGTAATCACCATCCCCGCTTCACAGCACGGCGCCGACGCTGCGACCCCAACCGTCGGCGTCGTCGCTGGACCCATCCGGATCACATCGCACCCGCTCCGCAGCAACCCCTCAATCGCCGCCTCTTCAATCACTTCCCCGCCTCGCCGACCATCGCGACCCACGGCGATCACCATCGCATCGCCCTCGGTTCGACCTTGCCAGAGCCACTCGCCGAACGCCGCCGAGAACCGCATCGCAAGCTCCGGAGTCAGACTCTCCCCAACAATCCCGCGTAGCCCACTCACACCCAAAATCAACGGCGAATCACCCATTCCAAACACTCCTTTTCCAAGTCCACCACTCTAGCCCACTTCTAGCCATCTCCGCCCCTACCCTTCCCCCTATGCCTGAATCCATCCAAAACTTCCTCTTCTCCTACTACGGCCTCGACTGGGCCGCCGCCGTCTTCATGTTCCTCTCCATGTACCGACTCGGAAAGCACCACAAAGACGGCTTCATCTACGCCGCCCTCGCGTCCATCTGCTGGATCGCCTTCAACCTCATCGCCCACTCCGCCGCGGGAGTCGTCGCCAATGTCGTCATCGCGATCATGGCGTTCCGCTCACTCTCAACATGGTCCAAGACCCACCCCTCCACCAAGACAGCGTCCGCACAACCGAAACCCCCTTAACCCAATCTATAAACTCCGCCGCCCCACCCGATCCCAAAATCCATCATACTGGTGAAGCAAACAGGAGCACCACCATGTTTACGATCCAGGTCACCCACGAGTTCTGTGCCGCACACACCCTCTCCATCCTCGGCAGCCACGAACCCATCCACGGCCACAACTTCAAAACCACCGCCTACATCGCCGGACAAACCCTCGACGACGACGGACTCCTCTGCGACTTCCACACCGTCCAAGACCAGCTCATCAACATCTGCACCCCCTTCACCAACAACAACCTCAACGAAACCCCCCCCTTCGATACCATCAACCCCACCGCAGAGAACATCGCCAAGCACATCGCCGACGAGCTCGCCGATCGTTTGGACTCCTCGCTTGCACCCCACGCGAAGATCCACTCGGTATCCATCACCGAAGCCCCACACTGCCTCGCGACCTACACGCGAGACTGATCCAACGCTCCCCCACCTCACCCTTCGAGGCGCAGATAACGCGCCGGACCCTCCCAAGGTCCTGAGTTTAACACCCCAGTTCAACTCCCACAAAACTCACCCATTCGACACGCCGATCTGAGCCACACAGATCGCAGGCGCGATCTACGAACCAACACCCCCACAAATAAGGGACCACACATGTTCAACACACCATTCGGATTCACCGGCTTCAACACATTCCCAGGTCAGCAAGGCTTCCAGGGTTTCCAAGGAAACCCAACATGGAACCAAGGTTTCAACACCCCGTTCTCCGGCTTCAACACCGGATTCCAGGGTTTCAATAACTGGTCAAACAACGCATGGAACTCCACCCCATGGTCAACCCCAAGCCAGTGGTCCAACACCCCATGGAACTGGAACACCCCATCATTCAACAACTTCAACGGCTTCCAGGGTTTCCAAGGCACCCCATCATGGAACCAGTGGGCACCAACCAACGCATGGAACGGTTTCAACACCCCATTCGCAGGTCAGTTCCCAACTCCACAGACCCCATTCGGTTTCAACTGGTGGAACGCTGAAGGCAACCAGTCAGAATCTGGCACCCCAAACTTCAACGGCACCCCATACGGTTTCAACCCATTCACCGGCTTCAACCCAGCCGCGGGTCACACACACCAAGCCGCCTAATCAATACACACCGTTGTATTCACAAAAACCCCGAAATCTCCCGGGGTTTTTTCGTGCGCACTCCAAACAGCCATGCTCACCGTTCTCCGCCGACCATCTCCAGACGGAAGTGATCCCCCTCGCGATACCACTTCCCAAAGATCTCCCCGACCCTCTCCGAATCCAACGCGCGGTACGACTCCCCGATCGACCACACCGATTCCACATCCCCGCCCTTATATCCAAGACGCGCCAATCGACCCGACCAGAAACCCGTCCGATCAATCCCCTTGCTCAGCATCGAATCAATCACTTTCATAATCCCATCAAGCTCGCCATCTGAAATCCCCTCGATCGCCATCGATTCGATCTCCGACGCAAGCACATCCGCCCATTCCTCGATCTCGCTCGGATCACACTCCACGCGAGCGAACATCACCACCCGGCCCGGCACGAGATCCACCGTCATCGCGCCACTAAGCACCCAATGATCCTCACCCATCTCCCCCATCCGAGCCTTGATCCGGTCATCAAGCACGAGACCCGCAACCGTCAGCGCCCGGAATCCTTCCAGATCATCCACATCACACGCGCCGAATCCCACCATCACGCCTTCCCGTCCACCATCAGCAGGCACGCGAACAACCTTCGGTCCAACCCCCACCGATTCCACCCTCGGCTCCTCACGCGAGGACCCTTCCCCCGATTCAATCCCGCCAAGCTGCCCAGCGCACACCTGAATCGCTTCCTCGGCATCGATCTCCCCCGCGATTCCAACCTCAATGTGCTTCCCCTGCACCTGACGAGCGATCCAATCCCGCGCCGATCGTGCATCAACCCCAGCACCCAATCCACGCGGATCACGGATCGTAAACCCAACCCCAAACACCCGACCAATCCCCACCTCCATCGAATCCACAGGCACACCAAGACTCCGCGCCCCGGACGCACCCTCGCCGGAGACCTCAGCAATCAACCCGCCCTCAATACGCAAATCCGTCAGCACCGCGTGCACAAACTCAGCACCAAGCTCGAACGACTCCGCAGGCACCGACACCTGAATCTCAATCCCCCACACCCCTCGGCTCACCCCAACCTCAATCCCATGCTCCACCAGAATCCCACGAAGCTCCCGCTCCGTCCGCGACTGAATCGTTCCACGCTCGATCGCCGCCGCGAGTACATCCCCTGCGCCGCTCATAGATGCGTCTTCGATCGAATCAAACCCGATCCGAACAACCATCGACACATGCCCAGGATTCTCCGTGTCCACCATCTCCCGATGATGAACCACCACCCCATTGCTCAAGGTCGCGCTGACCGTACCCGAAGCTTGATGCACCGAAATCTCATCGACCTCGCCGCCACCGCCAGATCGATTCAGGATCGGTCCCTGCAAATCCTTGATCCAATCCGACGCAAGCACCTCGGGAGCGACCCCGCGTGCACGACTGAGTACATCGTTCACCACTGATTCATCAACACCCTCATCCGAATCCAGCAGCACCAACACGGCGGGATCTTGGTCACCAAAGTTCTCACGGATCACCTCGTTGACCCGATCAACATCGATCGCATCAAGCCACTCCTCCCCATGATGCTCCCACTTGAGCAGGTCTTTCAAAGGCCTCCCCATCGACATCATCCAGCTCAATGTCCGCGCCCGCTCGCGAGTCGTCGCGCCACGCCATTGATCGGTCTCATATTCCCATTGCTGCAGCACCCACTCCCGCGCCCGCTCGATTTCAAACGCGCTCAATCCGTCCCGGATCATGCGCCGCCGTTCAACTTCCAAACCAGCAAGCGCGGATTCCCACGCCCCCCTGTCGTCCACGCCCTCCTCGCCCTCGGCCAGTTCTGCGATCATCTGCCCAAACCGGTACCGCCCCATCAAGTCCCCCACCTCAACCCGCGCGATCTCCACCCCTTCACAATCCCGGCGCATCAACCGGTTCAAGCGGTACCGCATCGCTTCCCCGCACAACGCAAGCTCCAGCATGTCCCGGTAATCCCGCTCGTTCCAGACCCGCTCGCTCTCATCACCAAACCACACCAACCCCACCAACGAACCTTCCATCTTCGGCTCATGCATCACCACCACGCGCCCGCCAAGATCCGTCTTGAGCACAGGCACCACGCACCCAACTGTTGTCTCCCCCGACTCGCACCCATCAAACACCCGCCGCGCTTCAGCGATCACCTCAGCAGCATCCACATCCCCCACCACCAGCACACTCGCTTGTCCCGCGTTCCACGACCGCGCCACATACCCACGCACCGCGTCATTCGAAAGACGCTCGCACTCCTCCCGCGTCACCAAAGGCCCCCTACTAAACCCACTCCCATCCATCAACTCCGGAAGCCAGCGACGACTCATCGATCGCTCAACCTGATCCGAATCAATCGAGTCAATTTCCGCGAGCATCCCCTCACGCACCGACTCGATCACCTCATCGCTTGGCACAAACCCACCAACCAACGCACCCGCAAGCACCATCCCATCCCGGATCAGTTCATCATCGCGTGCATCGTCTCCATCATTCCCAAGCATGAACGCGACATGGTCCCGCGTCACCATCGGCCCAAGCCCAGCAGCGGCCCACGAATCGGACACACTCTCATCAATCCCCATCAGTTCAAGCATCCGCTCATGCGAATATCCACCGATCCCATACATCGCAGCGCGGGACGCCATCATCGCAGCGCCGCGTTCGCTATCAAGTTCGCTCATCGATCCGCGATGCAAACGCGCGACCACTTGCGTCCCACCCTTCATCCCTTGCTCGGAATACACCACAACCTCAAGCCCGCACTCAAGGGTCACCCGATCGACCGTCGCTTGAGCATCCGCTCCCCCGCCCGCCAGCGCACCGAGCACCATCCCGCAGATGCAAGCGATCACCACACAGAACTGAATCCGATTCCACTGCACGAATGTGCCACTCCATATCTCGGCACTGAGAGACCCGCCGAGTATATGAATATACCGCTTCTGAGCACCGACGATGCACCCTCGCACCCACTGGACACGCCGCAAGCCAGATTCTTAGTCGTCGGAGGTTTTTCGCATGTACAGGTGAATCGCTGTGGACCCATACGCATGCGTCTCAGGACCCTCGGCCCCTTCCATCTCAAGCGAGATGTCCCATGTCCGATAGTTCGGAGTCCCGCCATCCTTCTTGTCGTCCGCTTCGCGCGCCCACTCCGCTTCCCAGTTCCCATCCATGTCGATCTCGACCATCTCTTCGCCTTCGATCAACTCTTTCCGCTCCAGCGGCGGACGCCCCTTGTACTTCTTGTCTTCTTTTTCGGGTTCAGCCGCCACCACTTCGCCGTCATCATCAATCAACTCGCGATGATAAAAAGGCCAAGGCGTACGAATGATCGCGTACCCCGTCTCATCAAGCATCTCGATCAAACGCTCAAACTGCTTCTTCACCCGAGGCCACCCCTCAGGATCACGCACCATCGGATACGGCGGGTCCATAAACACAATGTGCACCGGCTTGGGACACCGCGAAAGCGTCGCCGGCCCCAGCGCATCACAGCACGCAACCTCGACCCGGTCCCCGCACCCGAGCATCTCGATGTTGTCCTCAAGCGTCTTAGCCATCCGTCGATCCCGCTCGACACACACCACCCGGCTCGCGCCCTGGCTCGCCATCTCGAGTCCTACCGAACCCGATCCAGAAAACACATCAATGACACCGACATCCTCGAAGTGTCCACGCAGCAGATTGAACAACGATTCCTTGACCATGTCCGGGATCGGACGCGTCTCCACCCCCTTGGGCAAAGGGAGCAAACGACGACGACGGTATTCTCCACTGATGATTCTCATAACCAATCAAGCCCCCCTCACCCCCCAAAGTAAACCCCGTCCGCTCCATCGGCGCATAAAAAAAAGCCCATCGAGCCGCAGTCCAATCCCCAGATGCCTGATTCGTTCAATACCCCGAATCTGCAAGCAGTCGATCAATCGAACAGAGCGTCGTCCGAGGGGTTGCCTGCCCGCTCACAAGCTCCCAGAACGGAATCTCGCCAGAGACCGAGTTCCCCCATGAGTTGAGCCTTGAATCGACCCGACGGGCTTCGCGTTCGATCGCTGAAGACCCAACATAGACACATCGCTGAACCAGAACCGCGCCATCGTCGGCGTATTCCATCTCAGCGCTGACCCCCGCCATCACCTCAGCAATGTCCTGGAACAGTCCGCGATCGCGGCGCACCAGCAGATCCGCATCGTGCCACACAAAGACCCGCATCCGCTCGCTTCGACGACCCGGTACCGATGACCGTTGACGCAAAAGCGATGAGATCCCCCAAGGCCCATCCACCGATCGGCTGAGCTTGTCGACAGGGATCAGCCGCTCGAGCTGATCGCACAGGTCGTCCAAAGTGGTAATCGCACGCCCATGAATCACACAGACCTGTGTGTCGGGCATGCTCGAAAGATACTGCTGAAAGCTCGCGGCAAATCGTGTCCGGACCGAGATTTCATCCCCCCACGCGACAAGATGACGATCATTGAGCCGAGCCAACACCTCGGGCTGCCAAGTAATCGGCTCAAACACAAACCCTTGATGTCCCGGAACTGCGGACATGAAAACCTCTTAATCGCCGTTGGAACGCTAAAAACAGGGGTTGCCCTGCTTTCACCGCCGCCGTGTCGGGCGATGACACCCTGAATATGCGCCATTTTCCCCTCCAAACCAGCAATCTCGCCAAAATTAGTCCCCCTCCATATCCGTAAAATACCCAGTAAAACACCCCCTGAAGGGGTGCAAACAAGATCTTGGTTGACTGCTTTTGGCATTATTTGTTGTCGATCATTGTCGATCGTTGCCAAACTCGTCACCAACCACGCGTGCTCATTTGCTCGCGATGACACGAACCCGCTTATCGATTCGCTCACCGATCCGCTGAGCAAGCCCCCCGTCGATCCCGATGGGGGTGACGAGTCGCGCTGGTTCGCGCTTGCCATCGGTCCCGATGATCGTCATGCGTGATGACCGCGAGATCGCTTCGGTCTCGATCCGTCTCCCAGGCTGATGAATCCGCTGGACCATCACCGTCACGATCACCCCCCCCGCATCGTCAATCTCCACCCGGACCGCTCGCTCGTGCTGATTCACAAAGTCCGCCGACTCCTCACGGAGCGAGCTCTGCTCCCTATCCCAAGGCGACACAATCCCCTGCGTCGACTTGTACTCCGTCGTCACCACCCCACGCCGAGCGTCCACACGATCGATCACAAACCGGTACTCCGTGAGCACTTCACGCACGACCTCGATCACCCGCTCGCGATCCGATCCCGACGCGTCAAAGCTGTACTGGGTGCCGTTGTAGACCGCTGAGTTTGAACACCCGCCCGCGGCAAGCAACGCACAGGACAGCACACACCATTGAAAGCAGCCGAGCATCCTGTTGTTGAGTTCACGCATGAACGAGTTTATCGCTCGCCGACCGCTCGATCCAACCACAGCCCGATCTCCGAGAGCAACACCTCAATATCCTCCCGAGCAACCCCAGGCGATCCCACACTCACGCGTGCAATCGAGCACAAGGACCGTCCTCCATCCCCATCATCACCCAGCGGCACCACCGAATGCGTGATCAGCACCCGCCCGCGAGCGTTCACATCATCCACAAGCTGTTTCGTCAACCCCGATTCCCCCACCACCGTCAAGCACACCAATCCGAGCATCCGGTCGCACGCAAGCTCAACGCGAGGGTCTTCAACCACCCACCGCTCCACCACCGCCGCAAGCTCGACATGACCCCGGATATGCGCCCGCAACCCCTCAGCACCAAAGCACCGGATCACCATCCACAGCTTCAACGCCCGCATCTTCCGACCCAGCGGCACATGCCAATCGCGGTAATCCACAACCCCCGAGGTCTCGCTCGCTTTGTTCTTCAGATACGCCGGCTGGATACTCATCGACTCGGTCAACACGCGGTGGTCCCGAACCCAAAACAAATCACAATCGAAGTTCGTCAGCAACCACTTGTGCGGATTGATGCAGATCGAGTCCGCACGCTCATGCCCCTCCATCATCACCCGAAACTCAGGACATACACTCGCGGCTCCAGCCCACGCCGCATCCACATGCAACCAACACCTCTGCCCATCCACCTTCACACGATCCAGCACATCCGCGATCGCGCCCACCGGATCCACGGCCCCTGTCGAGGTCGAACCGATCGTCGCAACCACCATCGCGGGAATCAACCCAGCATCGATGTCCTCGCGCATCACGCGCTCAAGCACCGCTGGATCGATCCGCAGATCCCCATCCGTCTCCAGCACACGCACCCGGCTCCGGTCATCGGCATCATCCGCAAGCCCCGCGACCATCGCCGCCTTCACAACAGATGAATGCGCCTGATCGCTCGTGTACACCGTCACCTTAGAACGATCCACGCCGCGCTTGGTGCACTGTCGCCGAGCCGCAACGAGCGCCGCGAGCACCGCTTCAGATGCGGTCCCCTGAATACACCCGCCCCCATTCGCCGATCGACTGAACGCAAACGCATCATCAAGCCCAAACAGCTCGGCGCACCAATCCATCACACGCACCTCAAGCTCGGTACACGCGGGAGATGTGGACCACAGCATCCCGTTCACATTGAGCACCGCGCTCATCAGCTCACCGAGAATCGCAGGCACCGAGTTCGAGCACGGGAAGAACGCAAAGAACCTCGGCGAGTTCCAATGCACGAGCCGATCAACGAACTCAGTATCCGCTTGAGCGATCAAGCCAGTGATCGCATCCATCCCCAACCCGCTCTCTGGGGGGCTCATTTCCAGTCCCGCGAGCACATCCCCCCACTCAACCGCTGGCGAGACATCCCGTGTCTCAAGCGACTCAAGATACGCCTGCGCCCAGTCCACAACGCCCTCAATCCCCTGCGAGAGTGATTCTCGGCCCATCGGTGTTTGCGCTATCCAGTGCTTGTAATCCATCGTGGACCTCGATCCTTATAAAAACAGAAGGAATGTTCTTGCAACCCAGAGGGTATTCTGGTAGATTCGACAAGTTCACTCGGACGCCGTGGGGGTGTTTGAAGTGCCAATTTGTTCTGGGTAGTGAATGCACAGGTCTCGCATTCACAGTTTCGAATCCCCACCGCGTTGTCTCTGACCGCTTGGTTCCTCAACTCCAAGCGTGCAGAACCGGATTGGTGTCGTGTGCCAACCCGCGACCGTTTTTCCACGCATTCTCGTATGCGTGGAGGTTTGTGCGTGTCCTGCCCTGATTCATTCAGCGGGATTGTCAGCACAGACTTGCTGGGGTCTGCAAATGCGTATTTCTTCGCGCCTCGTTTTCTTCGTATCATCATCAACCTGCTTTCTCAGCACACACGCTATTGCCGGCGAGCCATCGCTCCAGTTCAGCAACCAGACCACCCAAGCGGGTCTCAGTTCGATCAACGCGTTCGTAGGGAGCCAACTCTACACACCGATGAGCGGTGCAGGGGTCGCCGCTGATTTTAACAACGATGGCTTCGACGACATCTTCCACCTCGGATCTCTCAATCCCAACAGTCTCTTCATCAACAACCACGACGGCACCTTCACCAACCAAGCCGACGACTGGGGAATCGCAGGCCCATTCCACTCCTTCGCAGCGTCCGCCGCGGACTTCAACAACGATGGGTACATGGACCTCTTCATCTCCGCGTTCGGTCCCGCTGAATCCGCGCCCCAAGCGGGCAAGCTCTTATTGATGCAAAACAACGGCCCGGACTCCAAAGGCCAGTGGTCGTTCACCGACATCGCGGTCTCAGCAGGTGTGAATCATCTTGAACCCGGTTCCAATCGCAAAGAAGGCACCGGATCAGGCTGGGGCGACTACGACCTCGACGGGGACCTCGACCTCTTCGTCTGTGCCTATAACCCGCTGGCCGCAAGCAACCGCCTATTCCGCAACGACGGTGAAGATAGCAAAGGCATTTGGCGTTTCACCGATGTCACCGCAGAAGCTGGACTCGAACAGACCGGACTCTCCGGATTTCTCCCATCATTCGTGGATATGAACCGCGACCGATACCCCGACCTCATCATCGTCGGCGACACCGGAACCTCCAAGTACTACATCAACAACCACGACGGCACTTTCACCAACATGACGACCAATGTCGAGAGCATCGGGATCGCCAACGCGATGGGGATCGATGTCGCCGACATCAATGAAGACGGCCTGCTGGACTTCTTCATGTCCAACATCACCTACGACACCACCAACGGGCCCGGGAATGTCCTCTTCATCCAGAACCCAGACAACACCTTCGACAACACCGCACGATTGAGCGGTTGCTACGACGGCCACTGGGGATGGGGATCGCTCATCAACGACTTCGACCACGACGGGGACAAAGACATCCTTGAAACCAACGGCTACCTCTTCGGTTTCGGTGGAGACCCCATGACCCTCTTCCTCAACAACGGAGACGCAACACAGTTCACCGAATCCGCAGCGTCCTGCGGCATCGACCTCGTCTCACAAGGTCGCGGGCTCGTCCGACTCGACGCCGACAACGACGGCGACATCGACACCATGGTCTTCAACTGGACACAGCAAAACGCGTACTACCGAAACGATCTCATCACACCCAAAACCACACAAAGCAACACACACTGGGCACGCATCAAGCTCGACACCTACAGCAGAGACTCGCTCGCGCCCCAAGGCATCGGCGCGATGGTCACCCTGTCAACGGCGACCAAAGACTACATCCTCCCGATCCACAACAACAACACCTACTGCGGCACCTCCCCCGTCGAAGCCCACATCGGTCTTGCGAGCGAATCCGAAATCAAATCCATCCAAGTCGCGTGGCCCGACGGCAGCTTCAACACCTACACCAATCTCGACGCGGACCAGGTCTTCACCTTCCGCGCCCCCGCGCATGCCGCAGACTACAACAGCAACGATCTTGTCGAGTTTGAAGATGTGCTCGCCTTCGCGCAGCTGCTCACAAAGCGTGACTTCGCCGCGGATCACAATGGCGACTCCCGCCTCAACTACTTCGACATCGTCGCATTCTTGAACGATTACCGGCAGGCAACAAACCCATAAATGAGCGACGACATCCCGAGCCACACGAGCCACAGACGCTGACACGATCTACTCGCACAGCGTCTGTTGGTTTTTACTCGTTCATATCAGTCATCGGACGAATCCGCTCCGTCACATCCTTCGGCTTGCCCCCGGTCCGAAGCTCCTCAAGCAATCGCAGGTAAGTTTCGTACCGGACCGCCGAAACCTTCCCCGCTTCGACCGCCGCCTCCACCGCACACCCCGGCTCATGGTCGTGCGAGCAATCATTAAACTTGCAATCGTTCGTGTACTCGACAAACTCCGGGAACATCCAGCGCAGCTCCTCCGGAGTCACATCCGCAAGACCAAAGAACCGAACCCCGGGCGTATCAATCACGCGGATGTTGGGTTCAATGAAATGCATCGCACTCGCCGTCGTCGTGTGCCGACCGCGCTGGTCGTGCTCACGAACGCGCCCCGTCTCGATCATCAATCCCGGATGCAGCGCATTGGCAAGCGAGCTCTTGCCCACACCAGAGTGCCCCACAAACGCGCAGGTCTTTCCCGCGAGCAACGACCGCAACTCATCTACGCGTGAAGACGAATCATCCCCAGGCACCGCCGCACACACCGCGATCGGGATCCCCGCTTCGCGGTACGGATCAAGCTTGCTCAGCTCCGAATCTCGATTCGAATCATCGAGCAAATCCACTTTGTTAACCGCGATGATCGCATCGCACCCCCCAGATTCGATCGCAACCAGATACCGATCAATCAACCTCGGATGCAGCGGAGGCGACACCACCGACACCACCACAACCACCACATCAACATTTGCCGCGACCACACGCTCCAGTCTCGGATCATGCGCATCGGGACGCGCAAGCTTCGATCGGCGCTCCATCACACTCACGATCTCAAACAAATCCTCGTCATCGTCCTTCGCATCGAGCTTGGTATAGACAACCCGATCCCCCACCGCGATCCCGGACTGCTGCCGACCCGCGAGTTCCGCGCTGAGCCGGCAGTGCATCGCGTTGTCAACTTCTGTTTCCCCGCTCGGGAGCACGGTCGCTCGCCGGCGGGTGAGCTCGATCACCAGCCCATCACCAAGATCCGAATCTGTATCCGAGTCCGATCGCTCACGGATCTTCTCCGCGTGCCCGTATTCCTTCTCGACGACCCGCAGCACCCAGTCGATCAACGGGTCAGCGCGACGCTTCCCCCCGAGGCGTTCGCCGTCTTCGGTTTCACGCGCTTTGGACCGCCGACGCTTCTGCGCCGCCGATCGCTGATCCCGTGCTGTTTCGTACACACGATCCCGGTCCGCCTTGGAGAGCGATTCCAGAATCCGTTCGAGTTTGGTTCTTTGGTGCTTGTTCAACGATAAATGATACGCCTCGGATCAATCAAGCTCAGTGAATGATCCCATCTGGAAGATTCTTCTTCACCCATGCCTGAGATTCGGGTGTCGCGTTCTCACTCGATTGCCACACGCTCCCGCTCGGGTACCAAGGCGTCGGATCCGTCCACGACTGCTCGCGAGTCATGTATCGAAGTGATCCATCAAACATGGTGACATACATACCCTCCCCACCCTTCTTTCGGTAGGACAGATCTAGATTCATTTGACTTGGAGACACACTCGTCTCTCGTCCATATGCAGCAGAGCCATGCAGCATTGGACCAATATCCGAGTCCCTCGAATTCAGTATCGCCACTGTTCCAATATCGATGTTAAGCCCCAAACTATCGGTATAGAACCGCGTCCCATCTGAAAATAACACTTTGTTTGAAGGCTGCATTCCTACATTATGAACATTTGGCGAGTATCCAACAGGTGTCAGAGCCAGATCACTCTTGCTTTGAACCGCAAACCACTCGGAATAACCAATGTCATTTTTGGAATCTATGACAACATTCCTCTGCTCATGCTCTGTCGAATAATGCGAGAAGCTCTGTATCTGTAGAAAACTCCGCTGCCGAAAACCGCTTTCCTGTAACAACTCTTGGAACTGTGCAGCGTCCGCTGGCGCCGGGCTTAGAAACAAAATATCGACCATCCTGTCAGTCGTGGGATCAGCCACAACTTCAAACTTCTGCTGTGTCCGAACAGCGCGGTTGGCTGAGAACCCATATGCATCCCCGACCAAAGGCGTTATCCAATCTCCCTGCGAAGTCGGGTTCCCTCCAGCCGTATCAAAATCAAGGGTGTCGATCCCATGATTAGAAAATGCTGAGATCAAATCCCTATTCCAATCCGCACCAGAAGTATTCGGTCCCGTAAACGCCCCCTGATGATCCCCCATATACACAAACTGCCGACGAGCCAGATCATGATGTACCCACTGGGACTTGGTATCAAGATTTGCTTTCTGAAGCCGATCCGCACCGGGGATCACAACCGCCCCCATTGACCCCGCAACCGCGATCAACGCCCCAACTTCGATAAGTGTAAACCCACGCCGCCCATTCAAACCATCCATAATGTGTCCCTTCATTGATGTGTGTATGTATGGGATATTCGCGGGATCCACCACCTAAGATCCACAACCGAAACCTTTTTCAGCAGGAATCACACATGCCAACCGCCACCGATACCCCGTTCGCCGTCCGCACCAAGGAAACCCTCGACATGCTCGCTTCGAGCGGTCAGACCAAGGTCCTCCAGACCCTCGACTCCCCGATGGACGCACTCGTCACCATGATCGACGACGACGGCTCACGCCACGACCGAATCTGCATGTGCTCCAACAACTACCTCGGACTCGCCAACCACCCCGCTGTCATCGACGCGGGAATCGAAGCTCTCAGAACCTACGGCGCGGGAACCGCATCCGTCCGCTTCATCTGCGGCACCTTCACCCCGCACCACACCCTCGAAAAAACCATCGCCGAGTTCATGGGGACCCAAGCCGCCTACACCTTCGTCAGTTGCTGGAACGCGACTGAAGCACTCTTCCCGACCGTCTGCGAAGCGGGTGACATCATCATCTCCGATTCCCTCAACCACGCGTGCATCGTGGACTCCATGCGCCTGACCCCGGTCATCAAGAAAGGCGTCAAGAAAGGCATCTACGCCCACTCGGACATGGACGCGTGCAAAGCCGCGCTCGAAAAAGCGAAGAACGACCCCGAAGTCACCGGACAAATCTGGCTCATCACCGACGGCGTCTTCTCCATGGAAGGCGACATCGCCAACCTCCCAGCACTCCGCAAACTCTGCGATGAATACGGCGCGTACCTCTGCGTCGACGACTCCCACGGCCACGGCGTCATGGGCAAAACCGGACGAGGCACACACGAACACTACAACATGATCGGCTCAGATGGAATGGCCCAAATCGATGTCTTCACCGGCACCCTCGGCAAAGGACTCGGAGGCGGCGCGGGCGGATTCATCGCCGCATCCCAAGACCTCATCGACCTCATCATCCAGCGCGGCCGACCAACCCTCTTCTCCAACGCCCTCCCCGTCACCGTCGCCGCAAGCGCCAACGCCGCGATCCGGACACTGATGAACGAACCCCAGCGCGTCCAGAAACTCCGCGACATCACCAAGTACTGCCGCGAGCAGATCAAGAACAAAACCAACTTCGATGTCCTCGAATCCCCCACCGCGATCTGCCCCATCATCGTCGGAGAAACCGCAACCGCGATCGCAATGTCCAAAAAGCTCCTCGACCACAACATCTTCGTCATCGGCTTCGGCTACCCCGTCGTCCCCGAAGGCGAAGCAAGACTCCGAATCCAGATGTCCGCGGCCCATACCGAGGAGCATGTGGATCAGCTTGTTGAGGCGCTGAAACAGCTATGAGCATACAACCAATGGAACAATCGCAGGTGATCGGTGTGCTCATTGAATGCGCCGAATCAAATCAGCTTTGCGAGATGTTCTATCGAAAGTCAGTTGCGAGAGAAGCAACCCTCCCGAGACTGGTAGAGCCATATCACTTCGTCACCGGCAAGCAGGACACGCTCGTTCGCTGTTACCAGCAAATGCCCGAAGAAGGTTGGCGAACCTTCATGCTCCACAAAATCGAGTCTGTGCAACCAACGGACTTTGAATACGACCCAAGACGAAAGCAATCTCTCTCGACAGCCGAAGTCAAACACAGTTATCAACCATCGTCATTCTGGACAGAACCTAGAAAGTTGTATCGGGACATGATCTGCGATGCTCTTGCTGATGGCACAGTCGATGCTTTAGAGTTCATAGAAATCAAACAACTCATCCAAGAGTTCAACCTAAAGATTGAGGACATTCGTTTTGTCCATGCAAGCTTATTTAGTCGCGCCCTTGAAGCAATCATTTCCGATGGCTTTGTAAGCGATGAAGAAGAACAAGAAATCCGATTCCTTCACCGTGTGTTCAAGAAACTCGGCTGGTCAATCGGATCATAAATTCTGAAACTTTCAACCAAATCCATGACCGGGTGGCGTGGAGGTGTCGTCTTCGACTCCTCCACGATCTTCAACCACCAACACACCCCTCCCGCAGGAGCCGAAGACGGCACCTACGGGCCACCCCCAAATCACGCCAGCTCATCATCAGCCACCGCATAATGCGGATCTTCGAGCACATTGACCTCCACCATATCCCCCGCTTTATGCAGCAGGAGCCGGCAGTCCTCGCTCAGGTGCCGCAGGTGCAAAGTCTTGCCCGCCTGACGGTACCGCTCGGCAAGGGTATCAATCGCTTCGATCGCAGAATGATCCACCACACGCGAGTTGCGGAACTCGATCACCACATCGTCGGGATCGTTCGCGGGATCAAAGAACTCGCGGAACTCCTTAATACACCCAAAGAACAACGGCCCATTCAACTCATACACACGCGACCCATCCGCATCATCACGCATCACCACATGCAGATGCTTCGCATGCTCCCACGCAAAGATCAACACGGACACGATCACGCCGACGATCACCGCGAGCGCCAAATCCGTCGCGACGGTCACCGCCGAAACCAGAATCAGCACGAACGCATCCTTGATCGGGATCTTCTTCATGATCCGGAAGCTCGACCATTCAAAGGTCGCGATCACCACCATGAACATCACGCCGACGAGCGCCGCCATCGGGATTTTTTCGATCAATCCCGATCCGAACAAGATGAACCCAAGCAGGAACAACGCCGCCGCGATCCCGGACAACCGTCCTCGGCCTCCCGAGTTGATATTGATCATGCTCTGACCAATCATCGCGCACCCGCCCATCCCGCCGAACAACCCTGTGACAGAGTTGGCGATCCCCTGCCCCACGCACTCGCGATTCCCGCGTCCGCGTGTGTCGGTCATCTCGTCGATCAGCGTCATCGTCAGCAGCGACTCAATCAGACCAACTGCCGCGAGGATAAACGCGTATGGAAGGATGATTCTGAGTGTCTCAATCGTGAACGGCACCGCGATCGGCGTAAAGCTCGGGAACCCGCCACGAATGGACTGCCCTTCTTCGAGCATATCAACAACCGTGGAAGTCTCGATGTTTAGTCCAATTACGAGTACCGAAACCACCAAGATTCCTGCGAGCGCTGATGGGAACGCCTTGGTTATCTTTGGCAAGAAGAACATGATCGCCATTGTCAGTGCGATGAAGCCACAGAATATGTATAGAGGTGGCCCGCTCATCCAAATTTTTTCCCCCAACTCATTTGTAACTTTGAACTGCGACAACTGCGCCAGAAAGATCACAATCGCCAAACCGTTCACAAACCCAAGCATCACCGGATGAGGCACGATCCGAATGAACTTCCCGAGGTGCAGCACCCCGACACAGATCTGGATCAATCCCGTCAGCACGATCGCCGCAAAGAGATACTCAACCCCGTGCTCTGCAACCAAATGCACCATGACCACCGCCATCGCGCCCGTCGCTCCTGAGATCATCCCGGGACGACCACCAAAGATCGACGCGAGCAATCCCACCATAAACGCGGCGTACAACCCCACCAACGGATTCACATTCGCGATGATCGCAAACGCGACCGCTTCGGGAACCAGCGCCAGCGCGACCGTCAATCCCGAGAGCACCTCGGTCTTGATCCCGCTCCCGAGGAATCCTTTAGAAGAAAAGCGTCCCAACCCCGCAGGGGTGGCGATCTTGGTATCTGTTGTTGTCATTGAAAATGGTCCTGCAAGGTCAGAAGCCGCAGCGGATCAGCGATGTTCACCAGCACCCACGCGACAAAGTCGACGAATCGTAGACCACCGAGAACAACCACCCACCAAATCGCGACTGGTGATTATCCCTCTGAATACACCGGAACCGCGAATCGGTGCACAAAGTCCACGCCTTTCGCCTCGCCGCGTACCTCAAGATCCCAGAACCGAGCTGGTCGATCCGACGCCTTCGTGTCCTCCGCATCTTCCGGAATCAGAAACGCGATCGGGATCCGCCCCTCAGCCCCAACACCACCCAACTGAGCGGGCACATCGTCGATCACCCACGAGTCATACACCTTCCCTCGGCACGAAACCCTGCTCTTCTCTTTCCGACCTGACGAAGGTGAAGCCTGATACGACTCCACCACATACCGCAGCGTGATCGAAACCCGATCAAGCAACCGGAACCCACGCGGACACACCACCGTCCCCGTCACCATCCCGCCGGGACGCACCGGGACCGACTCATACACCATCCGAGGCGACCCATACCGAATCGCGCGCAGCACCAGTTTCGCAAACCAAACCAACACAATCACCTGAACCAGATACATCACCCCGGTCATGAACCACAAAAATATCCAAGGATCAGACCCAGACGCAGTCGCCGAAACCCATGTCGAGACCATCGTGAAACACACGACGATCGTCAGCCCCATCACATGCACGCCCCAGCCGCCCGAGTCTCGGCTCTTCATCCCATGCAACGAATCCGCATCCGACCACACATAGTCCGCGCGCCAGACCGCATCACGCCGACCTCGCCGACGCTGATTCAAATCGGTGATCCCCTGCAAGCACATGATGATCCCGGCAGCTAAAAACACCGTCGAACTCGCCCACAGCACCCAGTCCGGCGCGTGCTTCGTCCCCGACGCATAACCCGCCGCAGCCAGCCCGATCCAAGATCCAGCAAGCAGCGTCATCAGACCAAAGAAAAAAGCAGAACCACCCGAGAGAGAAGACTTGCTGATCGGAGTGTAGTTCGGGAGACTCCCCTCACTGCCCACAACATCCGAAGCCCGGCTCATAGAAACGCGAATTTTCATACAGCGAGTCTACCGCCTCGGATTCCTCGGCGTGCCCTTCGCGTTGGGAGAACCCACCACGCGAGGCCCCTTGATCTCCGCAGGTCGCACACCATGATGCGCTTCATCATGATCGTCCTCGTGACCATCCGTATCCTGATGCTCGTCATGACCCGATTTCGACTGGTTCTGCCCATGACCATGTCCAAACCCAGCATCGCCGGGAAGATCACCCTCGTACGCTGGGTCAGCCATATCCACGCGAGCAAACAACAGTCGACCCGCAGCGGTCTGCATCGAGCTCGTAATCACCAGATCACGCGTCTGCCCGACATACTCAAACCCGTCCTCGGCAACAACCATCGTCCCATCATCAAGATACCCAACCGCCTGCCCCGCTTGCTCACCCGGCTTGATGAGATCCACACGGATCAGCTTCCCAGGAATCACCGTCGGCTTGAGCGCGTTGCTCAGCGTGTTGATGTCCAGCACCGGGATCCGCTGGATCGATGCGATCCGCGCCAGTCCGGTATCCAAGGTCACCAGCAACGCCTTGATGGTTTCAGCGAGTTCAACAAGCGCCAGATCAACCGCCTTTTTCCGAACAGCCGTCGAATCAATCACCAGCTCAACAGTCCCCATCCGTTGGAGCTTGCTGACCATGTCGAGTCCGCGCCGTCCTTTGTTCCGTTTCATGCGGTCATGCGAGTCCGCCATCGTCTGAAGCTCAGCGAGCACGAACTCAGGGATCACCACCGCTTGCTGGATCAATCCGGTCGCCGCGATGTCCACGATCCGCGCGTCGATCAGCACCGAGGTGTCCAAAAGCAACGGGCGAGGTCCACGGATCTGTTTGGCAAACTCAACATACGGGATCACCAACCGGAACTCGTCTTGCGTCTGCAGCACCGTTGTAATCCCAATAAACGCCAACGACACACCCATCAACACTTTGATCGCAGAGATAATCGCGTTGGACTGCAGATCCCATGACTGCATCACCAGATCAACCATCATCGAGAGCACCCAGGTCGCGGCCAATCCCGCCATCAACCCGAACATCACACCCGTGATCGTGGCGATCTTCTTCCGAGGCGTGAGCATGTCCACGCACAGGAATACACCTGCAAGAATCAACGATGTCAGCACAGGGACCCACCATCGTTTGGCAAATCCGACTTCAAAGTCACCGTCGGCCTGATTGATGCTCAGCACATAGAGCATCATCACCACCATCATCAGTCCAACAAAACCAATCCGTACAAAACGGATCAACATCTTCGCGTCGCGTTCCTCACTCGAAATCATGTGTCAGTCCTTGCATTCGAAGAGGCGGCCAAAGCCGCCAGATCGGTAGATGGGCTTGAACTACCCGTGCCACGATCGGCACCGTCAATTGAGAACACCCCACTGTATCAGCTTTTCAACCAAAATGCACTCGTATTCCCAATCAATACGCTCTGTTGAATCAATCACACGCCCGAGAACACCCTGGCCGCTGGGTATAGATACTATTCACCCATGAACCGATCCGTTGTCATCACAGGCCTAGGTCCGCTCTCCTCAATTTCTAACTCAGCGGTTGGCTTTTGGGAGTCCCTCCAAGCCGGCACCACTTCCATCACTCCAATCGACACATTCGATGCCTCTGGATTCACCTGCCCAATCGCGGGACAGGTTTCCGAGAGTGTCCGCGACTGGGTGCCCAAGTCGTACCGCAAAGCCACCAAAGTGATGGCGCGTGATACCGAACTCGCGGTGATCGCCGCCAAACTCGCCGCGGACGATGCGGGACTCCTGACAACAGGGTCAGAAGATTCAGACATCGGATTTCAAATCAATCCACAACGCACCGGGTGTCACATCGGCGCGGGACTCATCGCCGCCGACACCTCAGAGATGTCGCGCGCTGTCGTCACCGCAACCGATGACTCCGGAACTTTCAGCACCAACAAGTGGGGCACCGAAGAAACCGGCGACGGCGGAATGAACAACCTCCCCCCGCTCTGGCTCCTCAAGTACCTCCCCAACATGCCCGCGTGCCATGTCACGATCATCCATGGATTGAAAGGTCCGTCCAACACCATCATGGGTGCCGAAGCGGGCGCGCTCTTGTCGATCATCGAATCGACCCGCGTCATCCAGCGCGACGCCGCCGACATGTGCCTGACCGGCGGCGCCGAATCCAGACTCAACCCGCTCGGACTCCTCCGCTGGGACCTCGCCGGACGACTCGCGCACACCGATGGACAAACCAACGCCGACGACATCCTCAAACCATTTGATCCCACTTCAGCCGGATCCATCATGGGTGAAGCGGGCGGCATGCTCGTGGCCGAAGAAGAACAACACGCCAGAGCCAGAGGCGCCCGCTCGTACGCTCGTATCACAGGCTACGCGACGACCCAATCCATCGATCCGGTCCTCCCGATCTTCAATACCCCCGACCAAGAGTCCTCAACGACCGACACCGCGCTGAGCCGAGCGATCTCAATTGCTTTAAAACAAGCCGGAATCGAGCCGAGTGACCTCAATGCCGTGCTTCCTCTTGGGATCGGGCAATCCAAGCTCGACACGCGCGAAGCCAACGCACTGCGGGATTCCTTGGGTAAGTTTGCCGAGTCCTTGCCAATCGTGACACTCTCCAACCGGATCGGCAACACACTTTCTGCACATGCAGGAATGATGACCGCTGCAGGGGCTTTGATGCTCCATCACCAGAAACTCCCTATGAGTTGCAAGTCCCTTGATGGCCGTGGGTTCTTTGCCCCAGACCCAGAAGCTGGGCTGAACAATATCTTAATCTGTACAAGTTCTCTCGCTGGACAATGCGCTGCCCTTGTCCTGAGCAAGGTTTGACGCAACAATATGGGCACTCACCTATTCGTACCGACTGTGGGGTATGAATCCGGCGTGCTGTTTCTAAGCCGCTACAAATTTCTGTTCGTAGGAATATAATTTACATTATGACACACAACACCCAAGAACGCCGTCGCGGTCGCTCCACTCCATTGTCAGATCTCGACCCAGTGCTGACCGAATCAAGCCGTCGCTTGATCGGATGCGCCATCGAAGTCCACAAAGAACTCGGACCGGGGTACCCGATCGAAATCTACAAGAAGGCACTGATCAAAGAACTCGAAATCGAAGAAGTCGCGCACACCACCGACCACAAAATCGATGTCGAGTTCGACGAAGAAGTCATCGGCACCGTCAGCGCCGACTTCTTCATCGAAGAACGATTCCTCCTCAATGTCATCGCAGAATACAACGATGTCTCCGGAGGCGACCGCAACGCACTCCGCGCCACCCTCCGCGCCGCGGACCTCGAACTCGGACTCATCATCAACTTCGGACAACGCCGACTCAAGGACGGGCTCGTCCGCGTCCTCAACCCAGACGCGCTCCGCAAGGACGACGAGGGCGATGACGGCGAGTACGAAGACGACAACGAAGACTAAATCTTCAAACCTCATCGCACTACAAACCTGAAAAGCAACGCCAATGGGCAATCACAACTCCAAGCTCCCCGATGACCAACGCGTAGTCGTCACCGGTGCCGGCTGGGTCACACCCCTCGGCAGCGATATCGACACCGTCTGGGACCGTCTCCTCAACGGGGAGAGCGCCGTCGCGCCCATCACGCATTTCGACGCGTCCACCTTCGCGACCAACTTCGCCGCAGAGGTCAAAGATTTCGCGCTCAGCGATTTCTTTGACGACCAAGGCGTCCACCAGACCGCGGGACTCTCAACCCAGTACGCACTCGCGGCATGCCACAACGCGTTCAAGCACGCCGGTCTCGACACAACCCCGGTCGATCCCACCCGGATCGGCATCTACCTCGGCGCGGGCGAGGGTGTCCTCGACTACGAACCCTATATGGCAGCCAATGTCGCCGCGTGGGATCACGACGAACGCGCATTCAACTCCACGAGATGGGCGGAGTCCGCCTACAAAGGCATGGCCGCCGCGCCCGAGCTCGAACAAGAACCCCAGCTCACCGCGCTCCACCTTGCCAAACGCTTCAACGCGCTGGGACCCAACCTCAACTGCATGACCGCGTGCGCCGCATCGACCCAAGCGATCGGGGAAGCCGCTGAGCTCATCCGACAAGGCGAAGCCGACATCATGATCGCAGGCGGCTGCCACGCGATGATCCACACCCTCGGCATCACCGGATTCATCCGACTCACCGCGATGTCCACCCGCCGCGATGATCCCGCGACCGCATCACGACCATTCGATGTCACCCGCAACGGGTTCGTCATGGGAGAAGGCGCTGGGATCGTCATCCTCGAATCACTCGCATCGGCAAAGGCACGCGGCGCCAACATCCTCGCGGAAGTCGCCGGGTTCGGGTCCACCGCCGACGCGTACCGCATCACCGACATCCACCCCGATGGACAAGGCGGCGCCGGCGCGATGCAGATGGCGCTGGACCAAGCCGGGATCGACCCCGCTCAGCTCGACGACGCCGGACGCCCGCTCGTCCAATGGATCAACGCCCACGGCACATCCACACAAGAAAACGACAAGACCGAATCCAACGCCGTCCGAGCAGTCTTCAAAGACAACGCGATGCAGGTCCCGTTCACCTCAGTCAAATCCATGCTCGGCCACCTGATCCAAGCCGCGGGAGCCGTCGAGTTCATCACCTGTCTCAAAGCGATCGAGACCGGGATGATCCCCCCCACCGCGAACCTCAACGAAGTCGACCCACTCTGCGGCCTCGACCACATCCCAGGAAACGCACGCGATTGCAACCCAACCGGCGGCGTCAACACCACCCTGTCCAACTCCTTCGGATTCGGTGGACAGAACGACTGCGTCTGTCTCACCCGATACCGCGACTAATCACCAACTGAATCAACCGGATCAAGCCACCGCAGGCCCCTTCCCAAGCGGTGCATCCTTCGCGGCATGGACATCCCCAACCGTGCGGCCAGAAATATCCCCCGCCATCGATTCCCACGCTGGATCCCACACGATCGCTTCGGGAGTGCAGCACGCGACCGATCGACCAGACCCCAATGTCCCCAGCGCACTCCGACCACTCGCACGACCCTCAACAAATCGCGACTCGAACATGGCGCGCATCCAGTACATCTCCTTGTTGCTCGGAGTCAGCTCAGGGAACCGCACCGGCGCCGACGCGAGCTCCGCATCACTCACCAGCTCCTCCGCGCAATCGCGCAGCGCATCGACCCAGCCGTACCCCACGCCATCAGAGAACTGCTCCTTCTGACGATGCAGAACCGAATCGGGCAACCACCCCCCATGCTCGAACGCGCGGCGCAGGATCGCTTTCTCCACCCCCGCCCATTGTCCATCTTTCGGAATCATCCGATCCCTCGGCTCGATCGACATGCTCCGGTCCACAAACGCGCGATCCAGCATCGGGAACCGCAACTCCAATCCCGACGCCATCGGCGCTTTGTTGGCGCGCATCACATCATACTGGTGCAGACGCTCGACCTTCCGCACGCACTCCTCGTGGAATGCTTCACGCGAGGGTGCTTTGTGGAAGTACAGGTATCCCCCGAAAATTTCATCCGCGCCCTCGCCGCTCAGCACCATCTTGAATCCAAGCTCAGAAACGCATTTCCCGAGCAGATAAGTCGGGACCCCGGTCCGGACCTGCTGATCGCTCTCCAGATGCTCCGCAACAGTCTCGATCGCATCCATCGCTTCCTGAATCGTGAACCGGAACTCGTGGTGAATCGAACCGATATGAGCCGCGACCGCTCGCGCTTTGACGAGATCGCTCGAATCATCAAGCCCGATCGAGAAGGTATGGATCGGTGTCCCCTTCCGCTCCATCTGGATCCGCGACGCAATCGACGCGACGAGCGACGAGTCCAACCCCCCCGACAGCAGCACCCCCCACGGCGCATCGCTCTGCATCCGCTTCTCGACCGCTTCGATCAACCACGCCTGCACCAGCGAAGGGTCCGCAGGGGTCGTCGGGATCTCATCCTTCCACGACGGCGCATACCAACGCACGCAGCGCACACCCTCGTCGTCCCGAGCCCACGCCGTCCCCGGCTCAACAAGCTCCACGCGCTCGCAGTCCGCAACCAACGCCTTCATCTCCGATGCAAACCACACAGTCCCCGACGAATGCCAACCGATGTACATCGGACAGATCCCCATGTGATCGCGCCCCGCGATCCAGTGACCCGTCGCGTGATCCAGATACACGATCGCGTACTGTCCGTCGAGCTTTGCAAGCCCCTCAACCCCGAACCGCGCCATCGTCGGCCCGATCGCCTTGGAATCCGCATGACAGACCGGGTCCACAACCCCAAGCTCCTCGATCAACGCTTCCGCGTTGTAGATCTCCGAGTTGCTCACCCACACCCCAACCCCATCATCCAAAGGCTGCTTCCCGTCCTCCGGCGCCATGATCGACAATCGCCGATGTCCCAGCCACGCGTGATCGCTCGACCACACCCCGCGTTGGTCTGGTCCCCGATGCGCCAGCAGATCGAGCAGCGCGTCGCCGCGCTGTCCTAAGCCGCGAGCGCCGATGCTCGTGGTGTCTGATTCGGTCACTGTTTCCAAGATTGCCAAAAATCCGCACATGGTCCGCTCCGTTCGATGGTTCTTCTCTATCGGAGCCCCGCTGACCAGACCCGACCCATTCCAAACAATGGAATGAAAAAGGCCCCGTCATCGACGGGGCCCGCTGGTGTCTTTCGTGGAATCACGCTCAACACATACCAGCAACCCCGCCCGTCCGGTTATTTGAACCGTTGGCGTTCTGCGCGTTGGTATTGGTATTGAGATCGATCCGTGTCATGGGTGCATCATACAAATCTTCCCATCGACTACAAGCGCTGTTTTGACAATCCAACTCATTCTTTGCACTTCCCCGCAAACACCCCGGACCCCCATTTTCCTTATCGGACTGGCATTTTGACGCGATTCTGATTCCCAAACCCCGATCCGGACGATCTACTTCTCATGTCCAAACTTGGCGCCATCCAGACCACCATCACCTCCCTCGCGATCCTCAGCGCGGTCAGCTTGACCGCGATCGTTGGTCTCAAGATCGCCAAAGCACAAGCCGCCAATCAGGTGTACCAGAGTCGCATCGCCGACCTCTCCAAAGACTACGAATCACTCGCGGCACAGTACAACCAAGCCGTGCGCCAAACCGCGGTCACTGAGCTGATCGTCAAAGACCGCAAAGTCACCGTCGAGATCCGCACCATCGAAGGCGAACAAGAAACCATCCAAACCCCCTGCAACGCGGACAAAGAAATCTATGTCGACTTCGCGCTCATCGCCGGCCGCCTCTGGATACGGAGAGTCTTCGACGCCGACACCCCGCCATCCCAAGCGACGCTGATCAATCCCAAGCTCGCGAATGTCGATTGGGACTCCGAAGGTGCGCTCGTCGGCCAAGCGGTGTACCGTCAGCTCGATGAAGGACGCTGGATCGTCAACGCCGCGGGAGACGGCGCGCTCGCGCTAACCAAGGTCCCGGAAGACCAGATCGTCAACCTCTCCCCGCCCCCAACGATCAAGAGCTACAAAGAAGTCCAGTCGCAGGTGGACGAGAAAGTCAACAAGATCACCTGGCGCGACGCCTTCGCATCCGTTTTCACCAACTAATTCTTCCACCCTCTCCCTCGGGGAGAGGGCCGGGGTGAGGGTCTTCTTCTTTCTTCAACCTTTCCACAAGCACCAGTAATGCACCGCCGCCGCGTGCCAGACGATGTGCCGCAGCATGACCCCGATCATCTCGTCGAACTGCATGTCCTCGCCGTGATGGACATCCCCGCACCGCTCGGGATGCTCAAGGCACCACGCGCTGAACCGCTCGACATCCTCGCGGATCATCCGACCAGCTCCCGCCACCGACTGCTCAATCGGCGGCCATCCCCCCACCTCGTCCGCGCCCCACTCGCCCATCGCCGCATTGGCGTGGATGCGGAAGACCTCCGCGATGTGCATCAGGTGCCACGCGCCGCTCCCGACCTCATCAATGTCCCCGATCTCGACCCACGCATGCTTGTCGAGCGTCTGCCTCAGCGACTCCCAAGGCTCCCGGACCGAGGCCAAAAGCTGCCCAATCAACGCGCCAACCCGTATCTCGTGTGCATTCATCCACCACTCTACGCACCCCCCCTCCTACACTCACTGCTCAACGCAAAGGATCCACCCAATGACCGACCCAGCAACCACTTCCGTCAAATCCATGGACGACATCATGGCCCTCTGCAAACGCCGAGGATTCATCTACCAAGCCTCCGAAATCTACGGCGGGGTCAACGGCTTCTGGGACTACGGCCCGCTCGGCGCCCAACTCAAAAAGAACCTCCGCGACGCATGGTGGACCGATGTCGTCATGATGGGATGCAACGGACAAGACGGCCCCAACGGCAATCCCGTCGAAATCGTCCCCTTGGACAGTTCCATCATCCAGAACCCCAAAGTCTGGGAAGCATCCGGACATGTCGGCGGGTTTAACGATCCGATGGTCGATTGCCGCGAAACCAAATCCCGCTACCGCGCCGACCACATCATGTGCATGGGTGAAAAAGGCGACTCAACCGGACAGATCTACGCGTTCATCGAAAACGACGATAAATCCTTCGATGCCGCTCTGAAAAAACTCAGCAAGTACAAGAAGAAAGACCTCGCGAAAGACGGCGTCGATATCTGCCCATTCACTGAACTCGGTGCCGATGAAATCGCAATCACCGTCGGCCCAGACGCGAAAGAAGTCGGCACCCTCACTGAGCCCCGCGCGTTCAACCTCATGTTCAAAACCGTCCTCGGCGCGACCGGGAACATGGAAGACAACGCCGCCTACCTCCGCCCCGAGACAGCGCAAGGCATCTTCATCAACTTCAAGAATGTCGTCGACACCACCCGCGTCGGTGTCCCCTTTGGGATCGCGCAGACCGGCAAAGCATTTCGAAACGAGGTCACCCCCCGGAACTTCACCTTCCGCTCGCGCGAGTTTGAGCAGATGGAGATCGAGTTCTTCTGCCATCCAGACGATTCCAAAGCGTGGTACACCTTCTGGCGCGACTGGCGCTTCCAATGGTGGCAAGACCTCGGACTCAAGGGCGAGAACCTGATCCTCCGCGACCACGACAAGGACGAACTCGCCCACTACGCCAAAGAAGGCGCGGGAACCTCGGACATCGAATACATGTTCCCCTTCACCGCTCCAGGCTACGGCGAACTCGAAGGCATCGCGGACCGCACCAACTTCGACCTCACCCAGCACGCGCTGCATTCCAAAACCAAGCTCGACTACTTCGACAACACCCGAGGCGAACTCGCGAAGAACGGTCAACCCAAAGGCGAACGCTACCTCCCCCATGTCATCGAACCCTCGGCTGGATTGGACCGCGGCGTCCTCGCGATCCTGTGCGAGGCCTACACCCCAGACCCGGACCGCGCGTCGGGTGTCTACATGAAGTTCCACCCAAGACTCGCGCCCATCAAAGCCGCGGTCTTCCCGCTCGTCAAAAAGGACGGCATGCCCGAGATCGCAGAACCTTTATATAAGGAACTCCGCAAACGCTTCGGACACCTCGGAACCATCGACTACGACGAAAAACAATCCATCGGCAAACGCTACGCGCGCATGGACGAAGCGGGATGCCCGTTCTGCTTCACCATCGACTCGGAGACACTGACCGATCATACCGTCACCGTCCGTCACCGCGACACGCTGGACCAAGAACGCATCGCACTCGACAAGGTCGGCGATTTCCTCGCTGAGAAGCTCGGTCTCTGATCATCTCGCTGACCAAGCCATGAGCTGAAACTTCCCTACGCAACTGGAAATTTAGTTTTTCAGCGACCGTTTCTCGGAATTGATCCCAATTCGCGAAACTTGTAGACGCTTCTCCCCATAAAACCACACGCACAGCTATTCCTCCCAACCATTTCGCAGGGGCATCTTTATGGGTTTCGGAAAGATCATCGGTATCACCGTCGTCGGCATTGGCATCATGGGTGCCGTCGGCTTCATGATCGTCAAGTCTCCAATCGGTCAGAAGTTCACCGGTCAATCGACCAGCAACGAACCCTTCGGGACTCCAGTTCGCCTCCAAGCCGTCGAGCGGGGCGATCTCCAGCGCACCGTCTCCGCGCCCGGATCCATCGAACCCAAAACCCTCGTCAACATCTCTTCTCAGGTCTCCGCAAAGGTGCTCGCACTCCCCTTCCGTGAAGGCGATCTCGTCCACGAAGGCGATGTCGTTGTTCGGCTCGATCCACAGAACCTCGTCGCCGCCCTCGACAGTGCCAAAGCGGGACTCAAGCAACAACAGGCCTCCCTACTCGGCTCACAAGCAACACTCATCAACGCACGCTTGCAATACGAACGCCTCCAATCGCTCTACGAAACCGGGGACGCGACCAAATCAGAACTCGATTCCGCTGAAGCCGAGTTCCTCAGAGCCCAGTCCACCATCGCGTTCAACGAAGCGTCCATCGAACAGGCTGAAGCTCGCATCGAACAAGCCGAGAAAGACCTCGACAACACCAACATCACCTCGTCCATCACCGGCTTGGTGATCTCGCTCTCCACCGAAGTCGGCGAAACCGTCATCGTGGGCACCACCAACAACCCCGGCTCGATCATCATGGAGATCGCGGACCTCTCCGAGATGCTCCTCAAAGCCGCCGTCGATGAAGCAAACATCGCGCCTGTTAAGATCGGTCAGGACACGACGATCTTCATCAACGCATACACCGATCGTACCTACACCGGAACAGTCTCCAACATCGCGCGCAAGCGCCAAGTCGCGAGCGACGGGACGGGCACTTTCGAAGTCGAGATCCCCATCGACCTCGCCGAGGGTGAAACCTTATATACAGGCCTGACCGCATCGACGGACATCGTCGTCGAGCATTTCTACGACGCCATGCTGGTTCCTTCGCAAGCCGTGCTCGATCGCCGGATCGAAGACCTTCCCGAAGATGTCCGCAAGAACAACGCGAACATCGATCCAAACAAAACATTCGCCCGCGTGGTCTACAAGGTCGTTGATGGCAAAGCCATCGCAACCCCAGTCCTTGTCGGCGCATCGGACCTCACAAGCTCCGTCATCACCGCAGGGCTCGAAGAAGGCGACCTGGTCATCGTCGGCCCATACCGCGAGCTCCTCAACCTCCGCCACGACATGGCCGTCCGCGATATGAACGCAGAAACCGAAACCGATTCTGCAGACGAAACATCCGACGAAGCCACAGAAGAAGCCGTAGAAGAAATGGATGCTCCAGCATCGACCGACGAACCATCCGACTCAACCAAGGAGTCCGACGACGAACAATCCGAAGAGCCATCCGAAGAGGATGATTCGTGAGCACAAAGACCCCTTCAAATCCAGCTTCAAACGGGACGCGTCCCGTCATCCAGATCCGCCGACTCAAGAAGTACTACAAGGTCGGCGAAGAAATCGTTCGCGCACTCGACGGCGTAGACCTCGACATCCACGAGAACGAGTTCGTCGCGATCATGGGCGCCTCAGGGTCAGGCAAATCCACGCTCATGAACATCCTCGGATGCCTCGATAAACCAACCTCCGGCGCGTATGTCCTCAACAACAAACCCACCCACAAACTCGGCATGTCCGCGCTCGCAAAGGTCCGGAATGAGGAAATCGGGTTCATCTTCCAGACCTTCGAACTCCTCAACCGAGCCAGCGCCCTCCGCAATGTCATGCTCCCCATGCTCTACTCAAGCACCAACATCTTCAGCGCCCGCAAACGCGCCAAGAAAGCACTCGGACAAGTCTCCCTCTCCGACCGCATGCACCACCGCCCCAACCAACTCTCCGGCGGACAACGCCAGCGCGTCGCGATCGCTCGCGCACTCGTCAACGAACCCAGCATCCTCCTCGCCGACGAACCGACCGGGAACCTCGATTCCAAAACCACCGTCGAGATCATCCAGCTCTTCAAAGACCTCCACAAAGCGGGGCAAACAATCATCGTCGTGACGCATGAAGAGGATGTCGCCGGACACGCCGACCGCATCGTCCGCCTGCGCGATGGGCGCATGATCTCGGATCACGCGACCGAGTCCGACCCGATCCACCAAGACTGGGTCGACCGCATGGCCAAAGGCCGGGGCTCACTTGCTGAAGTCACCGAAGCGGAACACGAACTCAACGCCGCCGCCGATCAAGCTCGACAAAAAGCACTCATCGAAGAAGCAAAGAACAAACCCCGCAAACGAATCTTTGGCACATCCAAAGAAACACCCAGCCAGAGTGAGATCGAAAGCGAGATCCAGTCATGATCAGTTTCCTCCTCGCCCCATTCGCCTTCATCACCCGCTTCCTCTGGCAAACCGTGTTCCTCGCGCTGGCGCAGATCTGGAGCAACAAGTTCCGCTCGATCCTCACCGCGCTGGGCATCATCATCGGCGTCTGGGCCGTCATCTCCGTCATGTCCGGACTTACCGGCATGCGTGGCTTCGTCCTCGGCGAGTTTGAAAAATTCGGCGCACGAAAGATGTGGGTCTGGGGGAATGTCCCGGACAACAAGGAAGCCGTGATGTCGTGGTCGGATGTCAAACTCTCCGTCTACGAAGCAAACCTGCTCCTCGACCAAGCCCCCTCCATCGAAGCCCTCACCCCCGTCTGCGACAACTCTTGGCCCGTCACCGCAGAAAAGAAACGCCTGCCCTCCGTCCGCACCACCGGGATCTGGCCCGAATGGCATGTCATCGAAGACAGACAAGTGATCTTCGGCAGACCCTTCTCACGCATCGACGATGACGAACGCCGACAGGTCTGCCTCATCAACGACCAAGGCATCGAAGAACTCGGTCTCGATACCGACCCCACCGGAGACTACATCCTCCTCGCCGGACGACGCTTCCTCATCGTCGGCGTCGTCGAAACCAAAGACGCCGGCGGATTCGGTGGTGGACAAGCACGCACCGAACTCCTCATCCCCTTCGCCACACACAAAATGATGAACCCATACACATGGACCAACTTCATGGTCCAGATGGATTCCCCCGATGTCTCCGCAGATGCACAGGCGGAAATCCGCATCATCCTGCGCAAGCACCGCGACCTCCAACCCGAGGACGAGGACACCTTTAACATGTTCGTCATGCAAGACGAGATCCAACAGTTCAACGCCGTCGCGGGAGTCATCGGCGCCATAGCGTTCGGCGTCGTCGCGATCTCGCTCATCGTCGGCGGCATCGGGATCATGAACATCATGCTCGTCTCGGTCTCCGAACGCACCCGCGAGATCGGGCTCCGCAAAGCGATGGGCGCCAAACCGCCGATCGTCCTCTTCCAGTTCCTCGTCGAAGCCGTGGTCCTGTGTGTGATCGGCGGCCTCGTGGGTCTGATCTTCGCGATCGGAACCGTCGGGGTCATGACCAACCTCCCCTCCATGTCCGCGCTCGAGAACACCGAAATCTCCAAGTTCGCCGTCGTCCTCGCCATCGGATTCTCCGCACTCGTCGGCGTCGTTTTCGGGATGTTCCCAGCCATCAAAGCATCACGACTCAACCCCATCGACGCACTCCGCCACGAATAAAACAGTTGCACACCATGCCCTCGCAGGGTTCAGTCATTCATCACACGCACAGCACACGACCACCACAATGACCAAACCACACCACACGCACACCGTCCGCTCGCTCCTCCTCACCGCATCAATCACCGCGGCCCCACTCCTCGCCATCGGAGTCACCGGCTGCATGTCCAACCCCTTCAAGCAAGGACCGCTCGACACCACCACCGTCGCAACCAAAGACCGACTCCACAACATCGGGGTCTTCCAGCTTGAGCGCGCACCCGACGACGCTTCCCGCGACACCCATTCCCAGCTCGTCCAAGCGCAGACCAACTACGCGAATGTCGAGAAGATGGACCTCTCCCTCAGCGACGCTCGAACCGCGGCCCTCGCAAACAACCTCGGACTCTCCGCGACGCTCATCGCACCAGAAATCGCCGCCCAGCGCGTCGATCAAGAACGAGCCGCGTTCGAGTCTGTCTTCACGCTCAATGCCGGTTGGAACCAAACCGACGCACCAACCTCATCCACCCTCGTTGGTTCTCAAACACGCAACCAATCCATCACCCCCGGCGTCCGCATCCCACTCATGACCGGCGGCAACATCACCGTCTCTGCCCCCATCAATCGATTCTCCACCAACAACTCCTTCTCCACGCTCGACCCCGCGTGGACCTCAGACCTCGAAATCTCCCTCTCCCACAACCTCCTCCGCGGCGCGGGACGACGCGCCACCACGCACGCACTCCGCCTCGCGGATCTCGACCGCCAGACCTCGCTCGCCCAAACCAAGCTCGAAGTCATCCGCGTCCTCGCCGATGTCGACCGTGCCTACTGGCGCCTCTACGCATCAACCAAAGCACTCGAAGTCGTCGAGCAGCAGTACACCGTCGCCCAGTCCCAGCTCGAATCCGCCCAGCGCAGAGAGGACGCCGGGACCGGGACCGAGGTTGATATCGTCCGCGCCCAGTCCGGCCTCGCCGACCGCGTCGAGTCCATCATCCTTGCGCAGAACGATGTGAAGCTCCAGCAGCGCACCCTCAAGCAGCTCATCAACATGCCCGGACTGACCGTGGACACCAGCACGCGGATCCTCACCGAATCCACCCCCGACCCCGTCGAGTACCTCTACGACCTCGACACCCTCACCACCGCCGCGGTTCACAACCGGATGGAGATGCTTGAACTCGAGATCCAGCTGGCGCGCCAAGCCGCCGCGATTGGATTCGCCGAGAACCAGAAACTCCCCCTCGTCGCGCTCAACTACACCTACCGAGTCAACGGCCTCGCCGGATCGCTCGGAAACTCGGTCGATGTCCTCGCTCAAAACGAGTTCGAGGACTGGTCCGTCGGTCTCAACGCCGAGTTCCCGCTCGGGAACGAAGCCGCCAAAGCGTCCCTCGCCCAAGCGATTCTGAGCCGGCTCCAGTCCCTCGCGACCCGCGAAGCGCGCGAGCAAGCGATCACCACCGAGATCCACAACGCTGTGGACAACCTCCAAAGCACCTGGCACCGCATCCTCGCGTCCCGCGACTCGGTCCTGCTCAACGCACGCCTGCTCGCGGCTGAAAAACGCCAGTTCGATGTCGGACGCTCCACCTCCACCATCGTCCTCGACGCCGACACCAACCTCGCCAACGCCCGTCTCGCAGAGATCCGTGCAATCGTCGACTACCAGATCGCCCAGATCGACCTCGCCGTCGCATCCGGAACCCTCCTCGGACAAGCAAAGGTCGAGTGGAACACCGATCCCAAAATCCTCAGCGACAAAAACCGCGCCAAAGCAAGAGAAGGCGTCACCCCCTACCACCCCGGATCTGGCATCTGGACCACGCCCTAATACCCTCGCTCTCATCACCCAACCCACACCCAAATCGGACCCTGCAAAACTTTGTTCGCAATCTTGCGCGCCGAGTTCTCAATCACTCAACCCAGCAACCACAATCACCGATCACCGGAGCATGGACCACACAAACTCCATCCCAGAACCAACCGGCAACAACAAACCACGGATTGTTGAACGATCGGTCTCCATGACCATCGAGTCACTCCTCCCCGCCGCGGATGCCAACCAGCTCCTGGAACTCATCGCGCAGGGACACAACGCGGATGACCTGCACCAGCTCATCAGCCAAACGAACAAAGCCGCCTAATCGGTAACAACTTGCTTCTTCTCAAAGAAAGAGCCGCGAACCCAACAGTTCGCGGCTCTTTCTTTTTATTGGCTTATTGGCATTGCAAAATTTGTACTACAAGCTCTTCAGTTGCAACCATACCCATACGCGGACAGGAATGCAGAGATGTCCAGGAAGTTGAGGCTCCCGTCAACCGTCAGATCCGCTTGCGGATGCCGGCTCGCAAAAAGTCCCAAATATGCTGAAACATCAAGGAAGTTGAGGTTCCCGCTCGGAGCAAAGTCCGCAAAGCACTCGCGTGCGGTGATCGTGTACCGACCGGAGGAGACCCCCACGAGTGATTCGGTGCTGCCATTGGCGTAGAAAATCTCGATGTCCGCTTCGGTCTCGTTCCCGATCCCGAAATGCACACTCAGTTCGGACTGAGCAAGGTAGTTGGACCCACCGCTGAGGTAGCGAACCTGGGTCATCCCGCCAGCGGTCAGTTCCACGCGCGTCCCGAACCCGTCGGGCGCAAGACCAGCGACCGCATTGGTATTGAACTCAAGCGTGATCGCTTCCCCACCCACCGAATCGTTGCGCAAGCACACCATCGGCTGGCGGTTGTTGAAAATCAGCACATCCTGATCCCCATCATTCTCCAGATCAACATGCAGCAAGCCCCGGCCCTGTCTGGTGTCAGTAATCCCGCTCACCGTGGCGCTCTCGACAAAGTTTCCCTTCCCATCGTTGATGAACAATACCGTTGGATCTGTCTCAAAGGAACCAGTGAACCCATTGGTCGCGATAATGTCGAGCCACCCGTCTTGATCAAAGTCAATCGCCGTAGCGCCCCAACCCCAGTATCCGTAGTTGCACCCCGTCTCGACCGATACCTCGTCGTACACATGAGGGACCCCCGTCGCGCGATAGAACATATTCCCCGATCCAGCACCGTCGCCACTAATTCGGCTCGTCGCGTACCAATCCAGCAATCCATCGTTGTTCAGATCGCCAAAGGTGTTCCCCATCCCGTTGGAATCCAGACCGGTCCCGGAGCTTGCCGTCTGGTTCGTAAAGGTCCCGTCGCCGTTATTCACGAGATATTTGGATGTATAGAAATCTGACACCCAAAGGATCTCGGGATACAGGTCTCCGTCCATATCCACAAACTGTGGGGTGAACCCACGCACCACAGTCATGTCCACATCAATGGACGCCACAGTGACATCGGTGAAGGTCCCATCGCCATTGTTCTTGTAGAGTCGGTTCCCGCCGAGCCATCCAGCGACTGCCAGATCAAGATCGCCGTCAAGGTCATAGTCACCGAATGCTGGGGAGAACGCATCGCCATTGTTTGGGTTGTTCATGGCAACACCCGCGATCGCGGTGACATCGGTGAAGGTCCCGTCGCCGTTGTTCCGGTAGAAGATATTCTGACCCGGGAGCATCCCGTTTGCGACAGTCCCAGTAGAGGTCACCATCAAATCCAGATCGCCATCGTTGTCGTAATCCCCAGCCGCGGCGCCAGATCCACGATGCGAGCGAGCAACCCCCGCCGCTACTCCACCCTCGGTAAAGTTACCGTTCCCGTCGTTCCAGTACAGAAGATCAATCCCACCCGAGCCACCGATGACAAAGAGGTCCTGATCGCCATCACGATCAAAGTCCCCGACCACGCCGCCGCCACACATGAACTCCATGTCGGGTGCGGCGGAAACCGTCGCGTGCGAGTGCGAGAGACCCACAACACCAGCCTGCTCGACAAAGTCGATCGGTCCAGCAACCGCATGCGAACTCATCCCGGAATATAACCAAACACAGATCCCCGAAATCAAAGCGCATTTCGTCCCATAATCCATATCCATCATGAGAACCCCTCACAAGATAGACCGAATCAGCCAACCTACAGATTGGCTCACCAACGGTACACTCTAACAGAAAACTGAATATTGCGATACTTATTTTTATAAATCTCTCCCGAACAGACCCAGCCGCCGGACCCCAATGTCATTTGACCTGGACCATCCTCCCAGACTTCCAATGAACAAAAACGCCGCCGGGTGGTCTACCCGACGGCGTCGAATCATCAATATCAAAATGCTTTATGCCCGGCGACGACGGGTCGCGGCAAACCCACCCAGAGCCAGCAATGAAGCGGATGCTGGAGTTGGAACGCCGGCGTACACAGTCAGTGTCATCGGTGCGTCATCGAAATCAAAGTAAGTGCTCGATGCACCGAAGCCGTTGCTGAAGGTGGTATCAAACCCACCGAACGCAACATAGTAAGTCCCCGCAGCGAGCATCGCGCCGTTGTTCCCGGTCGCAATGCCGCCGGTCAGGTTGCCCACATCACCGAGTTCCAGTCCAGAACCGGTCCCGAAGGACAGGGTGCTCGCGGTCGCGATCCCCTCATCGTCATCCGAATCAATGAAGTTGCCCGAGGCATCAAAGAGACCGATCTCGGTGTCCGTGAATCCGGAGTTGAACGAGGTGGTGATGTCAAGGTAGGTTTCTGACCCGCCGACCTCAAAGCTGACCCAGAACACATCAACATCGAATGCTGGGATTGTTGCCGATGCGTTTGCCGAACCAACCACCAGACCAAAGTCTGCGACGGTCGATGGAACACCTGCGAGTGCTGACGAGTTCATGCCTGCGAGGGCTGCGATTGCGATTACTGTCTTCATTGTGTTTCTCTCTTTCTGTAGATGAATTCAAACATTGTTCCCTGCGATGTCTCTCTCGTGCCGGTGCAGGTCAGTTCCCGGCTGGGTCATCGGGTGCATGATGGGTTGTCTCTCAAACAACACCTCAACCACTTTCTGAATACTCCCGTTTGAGATATGCGCCGGTTCAATCAATCTTAAAGGATTTCTCTGAGATTTCGAAACAAATTCAGAATCCAGTACCTGAGTCGGAAGCTCCCAAAATGCACGCCGCGCTTGGAAACTAGCCCTCCACGACATCAAGGGCACCCGCTCCCGAACAAAGCCAAGAACTCGGAGACATCAAAGAAGTTGAATACGCCATCTCCCGAGAAGTCCGCGAGTGGGTCTTGATCTCCATACAGACTCAGGAACAAGCTGACATCGAAGAAGTTGAGACTGCTATCCTCATTCAAGTCTGCAATACAAGGCGGCGGCGGAACCACTCCCGTCAACACGATGTCGTCGATATTCCAGCCGCATTCATCGATATGGATTTCCGAAGTACCCATCACCCAACGAATCTGAACCGAGCTCTGGTTGTCCACGCTGCTCGGAAGCAGATAGGACATATGCGACCACTCAGTCGGAGCCATGCGACCACCAACAAACTTCCAGATCGTTTCCCACTCACCATCACCAACACGGAAACGGATCGCAGCATTGCCGTAGACATCAGGAATCATCCCGAGCCAGCGTTCAAAGTCCAGACGGACCTCGTATACACCCGTCAAATCGATCGGATCGGTCGTGAGGTATTCTTCTTCCATATGCCATGGGAACCAGTCGTCGAGGTCGTATCCGAAGATGTTCTCGCCCGTCGGCGCTTCTGATGGATTGTCCTTGAGCCCCGTCGGATGACCAAACTCCCAGTCCCCGGTCCGGTCCCAGCCCGGATCGGTATCGTCCACCAGATATTCCTGGACAGCAATCGGTCCACGGATGGTGGTGAATGCAAACCCGGCCCCGCCGTTGTCCAAGACTGTGACATTCCCGACCACATCGGTCACCTCGATCGAGTACACATACCCGCTCAGTTCAGTCAGATTCGGGATCACGATCGCATGCGTCGCGCTGAGCATCGCATGGGAATCAAGTGTGTCGGTCAACCCAGACTCTGCTTGGCCGTACATGATTCGGCAGCCCACCAGTTCATCGGTCTCCACATGAACGGTCGCGAAGTTGTACCAGCAATCAACGGCTCGATCCATCACAACCGGAGGTGAGCAATCGACCACCAACATCGCTGACGAAACAGCACCGGAACCAGATCCGGTATCCAGATCGTCATACGATGCGGTGATCGTGTCCCCATCGCTCACCTGCAGATCCGCACCACCAACGGTGTTGTACGCGAGCGTCCCCACAAAGACCGCCGAGTTTGGCTCGGTTTCTTCGAGGGTCAGCACCACGCCGCCGGGTTGCGTCTCGCTGGTCACCAGCACATTAACAAACTCTGCATCAAGATCAGAAGCATTCAAATCACAATCGGTGACACGGATGTCCACAGTTCCATCACCACAAGGCGCCACCGATTCACTCATCGAAACATACCCCTCCGATGAACAATCCGTGATCTTCCCCGACGCCACGGCACCAAATGTTTGCGTGCCCGCATCGGCGATCGAGGTCCCCGTCACTTCAACCGTGTACACCCCCGCAACCGGGTTGGCGATGTGGACCTGTTCGATGTTGTTCAGGTGATCCGATTGCGTCTGCACCGCTGGGGCTCCCGGATCCGATGGGTCAAGCGTCCAAGGCAGGTACGCCGCGCCGTTCCAGTCCAGAACCCGAAGATCAAGATCGTTGATCAACGACTGAGACACATTGGGCGCACCCGGGATGTCGTCCCACGCGATGGTCACACGAAGTTCAAGTTCGCCCGGATTGACCGTCACCTGGAAGCGGTAGACCCCGCCTTGCCCGACCTCGCCCTCGATCACATCCCGCTTGAGAATTGTATTGACCGCATCAACGCCGCGGATTGAGCCGTAGCCGTAGGAGTAATCGGGACCGACATTCCCGCGATCAACCGCGGTGTTGGCGAGCAATGCTTTGAGCGTCGCGTTCATCGGATCATTCCGCGTTGGGAATGACATTCGGTATTGTTCAAGAATCAACGCGCACACACCGGTCACGGTTGGTGCCGCCATTGAAGTTCCGCATGCGGTTGAATATTGAGAATCGCCCGTGGAGCTATTGACTGTTGTTGAGATCACACCCACACCCGAAACCGATTCGCACCCCGGTGCCGAGATATCAGGTTTGATCCGACCATCATCGGTTGGACCCCACGACGAGAAGTATGAAATCAGATCCGTATCCGAATCCACCGACCCCACCGTGATGTGGTTCTTCGCGTTTGCAGGAGGTGCTGTAGAATAGAACTCGCCATGATTCCCAAAGTCGTTCCCCAAGCACCGACTGCGCGATCGCTCGTTCCCGTTTGCCCAGACGATCCGCATCGGTTCACCGAGCGAACCCCGCACGATCGAATCGATCAAGGAACTTGTAATGCCGTAGTTTCCGGTCCACTCACAGGGATACCCGTTGGGTTCGATGTTGGTCCCGATCGAGTTGTTTGCGATGTCAACGCTGTAGAGCGCGAGCGCTTCGGTGTAGTCCGATTCAATATCACCGGGATCGGAATACAAAAACCCTGGCTGTAATCCTCCCTCAACCTCAAACCCATAGGAGAATAATGAAACTCCCGGCGCCATCCCCCTGTTCGCATACTCAACCGTACCGTCGCCACCGATTGTCCCCGCGACATGTGTCGCATGGTTGCTCGTGCTGTCGGTATCCGATGCTCCGACGGTCAACCTTGCTCCAAAGTCCGCATGCGGACGAACTTGCCCCCCATCGTACACAAGCACATTGACCCCGCTCCCGTCAAGAGCATACGGCGAAGCATTGAGCGTATTTGCCCCCACCAGCACCCGGTTCTCCGCATTCACATCCTCCATCGGGGGCAACGGCGGCTCTACCCATTGCACCGAATCATCCGCAGCAAGATCACCAATCCGAGACAGTGGCAAGTGCATCGTCACACTGTTCACGGAGTACATCTCAGAAACCACGGTGCCACCGAGTTGATCCGCAAGCCGTTTCGATTGCTCTTGGTACTTCTCGTCTTTGTGGAACATCACCAGCACAGCAACAGTCGGATCCATCCCCCGCTCTGAAAACGCTTCCGACGAGGTCAATCCGCCGTCGAGCATCATCTGGAGTTCATGATCCCCGCGCGCAGCATTCTTCTGAACCATCCAAGGCCGAACGATGCCCACCGCAAGATCCAGATGCAGCTTGTGATTCTTGGAAATCGAAGACACCGATACAATCCCGGATACCGCATCGGTCTTCATACCACGCGTCACGCTCGCGAAATACGCGTTCCCACCCAGCGGACTCTGCAGTTCCATCCCGTTCTCTGAGAGCCGATCACGATCCACTTTGGAGATCGGACCTTGGAAATACACAACAACATGTGACTTCTCATCTCGGCTTGAAAGTCTCCCAAGTTCCTGCGACACCTGCGAGACGCTCATCCGCTTTGGAGTCTCAGTCACCCCAGAGTTCCATTTGATTCTTTTGGTTGGCTTCTCCGATGGCTTAGAGGATTGTGCAAAGACAGGAATCGCCAATCCAGAAATCATCGTGATCATCAGACATGCTGACAAGGTACCGGTTCGTGGACTACTCAAGAACTGCTTCATCGATCGCTCCAAATCAAAGTCGTCTGTCGTGTACGAAATGTTCAACAGAGACCAGCCCCGGACCGGTCCCTACACCGAATATGCGCCAAACCCGCGAATCTTTCGTATAAATCGAACGAGTCCATCTTTTTGATGTTCTCTCCCCGATTTCGAGTAAGAAATGAGGGTTGGCTCGCATAGAGCAGACGACGGGGTCCCCTTTGCGATTGTTCTGCAGAGAGATCAAGTCGAAAACCTGCTCGGAAAATCGCTATGAAGAACCGTGAAGATCGTGTACCATTGCCAAAGCCAGACTGGATCAATCCAGCTTCTGACGCTGCTCCAAGAGGTATCCCAGTGATCCGTTCTACGAAGTTCCCTGAAACCCGAGTCTCGTTGCTCGACACGCTCTCCAATGGACCCCACGGCCAAGCCGCGTGGCGCGAGTTCTTTGAACGCTACACCCCCGCGATCTACCGCGTCTCCCGGATGAGAGGGCTGGCGCATGAGGACGCCGACGACATCGTGCAGCAAACCATGATCTCGATCTCCGCGCATATTGGCGACTTCGAATACGACCGCGACCGGGGCAAGTTCCGCAACTGGGTACAGACCATCGCCGAGAACAAGATCAAAGCACTCTGGCGCAAACGGTCGATGCCCAACGCGAACACCGACCACATCCGCAACAAAGCCTGCGATGAACCCTCAATCGACGATCTCTGGGTTCAGGAGTGGCGCATCCAAGACCTCCTCTGGTGTCTGGATCAGGTCGCCAAGGATGTCTCCCCACGCAAAATGGAAGCGTTCAAGAAATACGCGCTCAACGGCATGCCCGCCAAGCAGGTTGCTGAGGAAATGAACATGACCACCGGGAATGTCTATGTCACCCGGCATGTCATCCTCAACCGCATCCGAGATAAAGCGCTCCAGCTCGACCGCGATCTGGATACCGAAGCATCTATACTCGGGATGATCAACGCCGACCCAGAAGCTCGGCTTGAGAATGACCACGAATAACAATCGCATATGAAAAAAACAGACACATCCTGCCCAAGCACCGAGACGATCGAGCAGCTCTTGCTCTCCGATGCGACGGAAGAACAACTCCAAGAACTCGCTGACCACCTGGATTCCTGTGAATCCTGCCGGCGCCGCGCCGAATCCATCGGGCAACAAGCAACCCTCGAATCCGATCTCCACTGGGCAACCGAGGTCCGCGAGCAGACCACCGTCTCGATCGAAGACCCCCTCCACCGCCTCTCCACGATCCTTCCAGAGTACAACCTCATCCGCGAGATCGGACGCGGCGGGATGGGCATCGTGTACAAAGCCGAGCAACCCAAGCTCCACCGGATGGTCGCGATCAAGGTCCTCCCCGCGCTCATCGGGGTCGTCCGTCCCGAGTTCAAAGCCCGCTTCCGCAGAGAAGCGGAACTCGCCGCGGGACTCGACCACACCAACATCATCTCCGTCTACGACTTCGGCGAAGCCGACGGCACCATGTACTACACCATGCAGCTCATCGACGGCCGATCCCTCCGCGCCATCCTCACCGAGATCGAAGACACCGGCGCGGTCGACTGCGTCGTCGGACCCGACACCTCAAACACCACGCGATCAATCAGCCGATCCTCAACACGGCTCAAAAACAAAACCGGAGTCCCAGAGGTCGGGCTCGCGTACTACCGAAAGGTCGCCCACTGGATCTCCGAAGTCGCCGACGCGATGCAGTACGCCCACGATCACGGCGTCATCCACCGGGACATCAAACCCTCAAACCTGCTGCTCACCAAAGACGGCCGACTCATGATCTCCGACTTCGGACTCGCTCGCCCAACCGGAATCCAAGGCATCACCGCGTCCAACTCCCTCCTTGGCACCGCGCGCTACATGGCGCCCGAACAGTTCTCAGCAGACATCAAACAATCCCGAATCGATCTCCACCTCGTCGATGTCTACGCGCTGGGCGCGACCCTTTACGAGATGCTCGCGTTCAGACCCGTCTTCTCCGCATCTGACGATCGCCAGATTGTCCATCAGATCCAGAACAACGACATCGTCCCGCCATCGCGATATGTCCGCCAGATCCCGACCGAGCTTGAAACCGTGTGTCTCAAAGCGATCTCCCGCGACCGCAAGGACCGGTACGCGTCCGCCGCGGAGTTCGCCGACGATCTCCGCAGGTGGGCGCTGGATATGCCGATTCATGCTCGCCGGCAGACAGCCCCCGAGCGGATGGTTCGGTTTGTCAAACGCCGCAAACTCACCACAGCACTCTCCGTCGCATCCATCGCTCTTGCGGGAACCGCAGGCATGCAGTATCTGCGGATCATGTCCGCACACAACAGCGCCCAACAAGCGATTGATACCGCTGCGCTCGAACGATCCGACAACCTCACCCGCCAAGCACAGAGTCTGATCGCTGATGAACGCTTTGAAGAAGCGATCGCCAATGCAGACAAAGCAATGGAAATCATCCCAAACTTCCAGAGCGCGATCCATGCCAAAGCGATTGCACTCCACCGGATGGGTGAATCCGACGCATCCAACGAACTCCTCGCTGAAGCCATCGCGCGTGACCCGTCCGACTGGAAATCCCGCTTCATCCACGGCATGGCGATGCATACCGATCACGGCACCCACTCGAACAACAAACACGACGGACCACACCTGGCAGAATCGCACAACAATATTTCGAACAGTTCTATCCAAGTCTCAGCACTTGTCGGCGGCTACATCACCGAAATCGAACGAATCAATCCGGGATCCGCAGAACTTCTATGCCTGAAATCCTGCGTTGAACCAAGCCAATCCAAAGCCATTGAGCTGCTCGACCAATCGATCAAACTGGATCCAACACTCACCACCGCGATCGTCGAAAAAGCGCTCAGGGTCGGATTCGCTGGAGACTACCAGCAAGCCCTTGAACTCCTCGACACCGCGATTGATCGTGGTCACGGCGGGCATCGTGTCCACGCACTCCGGGGCCTCTCGTTTTATCAGCTGGGAATGTACGGCAAAGCCGTCGAAGCACTCACCGATGCGATCGACCGGTACGCGTACAACAGCGACTGGTGGTACGACCGCGCCGTCGCGTATTCGTATCTCGGTCTGCACGCCCGGACCATCGCCGATGCCAATCAGACCATCAAGCTCGATCCGAACTACGCCGGAGCGTACATGGTCCGCGCCCGTGCCTACACCTCGACCAACCGACCCACCGAAGCACTCAACGACTTTGCAGCAGCCATCGAAATCGACCCGAGTAACGGCGACATCTATGTCGAGCGCGGACAACTCTACTGGCTCCTCCAAGACTACGACGCGTCACTCAAAGACGCCAACACGCTAATCTCACTAGAACCCAACCAGATCCGAGGATACCAACGACGCGTCTCTACTTATCTCATGCTCAAAGAATGGGATAAAGCGCTCGCAGACCTGGACACCTGTGAATCAATCCAACCCAATGAAGAAACCGTCCACCGACTCAGAGGCGGACTCTTCTTCCACGCAGGCCGGTACGAAGAGGCCATCGAATCCTTCGACAACTCCATCGCGATGCTCCCCAACTTCTACGGCAGCTACGAATACCGAGCGATGTCATTCCTTCGTATCAACCGGTATCAAGAATCCATCGCGGACCTCACACACTGGGTCGCTCTCGGGGACAATGCGAATCTCGCTCGTATGCGACGCGGAATGGTCTACGAACTCATTGGAGAAGACTCACTCGCACTCGAAGACTACGCACAAGCCGAGAAACATCCGCAGGTCGCGCCCTACGCGCAGGTATGGTCGGGACTGCTGATGCTGCTGCATGATGATCCCAACGGCGTGCAGATTCTCGCGAAGGCCCGCGCTGACGCGCAACCCGATTCATGGATCGCCTCGATCGTCGAACTCTTCGAAAACCGGATCAGCCCCGACCAACTCCTCGCCATGGCCTCAAATGAATCGAGCAGGATCGAAGCGCTGTACTACATCGGTGTTTTCCACCAACTCAACCACGAAACAGAACTGGCCAAAGAGTGCTACACCCGCTGCGCCCAGAGTGGAGCAATCAATATCCACGAGATCGATTTCGCAGCCGCCCGTCTCGCCCGTCTCGAACCCCGCCCCTGATCAATCCATCCCGCGTACTCGCGGAGAGTTCAGGATCACGCACATAAGTCACCAGCTGTTCGGAATCGCTAAGATCCGTCATGGACACTGCCGCGAACTCCAACCCCACAACCGTCGTCTGGTACCGCCTTGATCTGAGAACCGACGACCATCAACCATTACTCCATGCTGCCAAGCGAGGACCGGTGGTCCCGGTCTACATACACGATACAGACACGGACACAGAGTTCAACAACGGAACCGGCCAAGCTTCTAAATGGTGGCTGCACCATTCCTTGCAAGCCCTCTCCGAAACATTGGATGCCTTGGGATCTCCGCTCCTGCTCCGTGTTGGCGATCCGAAGGTCGTGCTCAAAGAACTCTGCGATGAAGTTGGTGCCGATCAAGTGGCCATGCACGAATCAACCGATCCACGCGTGCAATCACGAGATGACTCGCTCGACGACCAACTCCATCGATCCGGTATCGAACTTGTCCGATTCCAACCCGATCTCCTTTGGCCCGTCGGTTCCGTGCTCACCGCTGCTGCAAAGCCGTACCAAGTCTTCACCCCGTTTTGGAACCGGGCATACCAGACCCCGATTGATGAGCCGGCCAACCCGCCAGAACGCATTTCTCCGCCTCGAACCACACCCCGCCATACCGATCTCAGTAAACTGGGGCTGCTCGACACCATCGACTGGGCATCTGGATTCCGAGACCGCTGGTTACCCGGCGAGCCCAACGCAATGGTGTCGTTCAAACAGTTCATTGACACAAAAATCGACCACTACCACCTGACCCGCGATCAACTCAATGAGCCGGGCTGGTCCGCCCTCTCCGCGCCGATCCATTTCGGGGAACTCTCTGTCCGCCGAATGTGGAGCACACTCTCAACAGTTTCGGGATCAAACACAAACCCCGGCATCGCCGCATACCTCCGACAACTCGGGTGGCATGACTTTGCGATTCATCTCATGAATCATTTTCCGCACACAGCCCACAAGTCTTTCCGATCACAGTTCGACGCGTTCCCATGGGTCCCCAATGACGAGTACTTCTCAAAATGGAAGCGTGGCATGACCGGATACCCCATCGTCGACGCCGCGATGCGCCAGCTATGGACGCAAGGTTGGATGCCCAACCGCGCGAGGATGATCGCCGCCTCGTTCTTATGCAAAGACCTCTTGATCTCGTGGAAGGATGGAGCCGCTTGGTTCTGGGATACCCTCGTCGATGCGGACCTCGCCAACAACAACTTCGGTTGGCAATGGACCGCCGGGTGCGGAGCCGATGCAGCACCATACTTCAGGGTCTTCAACCCGATCAGCCAAGGCAAGAAGTTTGATCCGCAGGGCGCGTATGTCCGAACATGGATTCCAGAACTCGCGCAACTCCCAAACCCGTTGATCCATGAACCATGGGAAGCATCGCCTATCGAACTGCTCAGCGCCGGAATCACGCTCGGCGAGCACTACCCCCACCCCGTCGTAAACCACGCACAAGCCCGCATCAAAGCACTCGAAGCATACGCGGCCATCAAATAGCTCGCGAATCCCAAACAAGCGGCGCACCCATGTGCGCCGCCAATGCGACCATCGCGTTTCTGAACACATCGATCCCTGAGTTCAAGACCCGCTCATGACTTCCGCCCTCCGAACCATGAGTAGAGCGTCGGGAGCACGAACAAGGTCAGGATCGTCGAGCTCACCAGACCACCGATGACCACCGTCGCCAGCGGACGCTGCACCTCCGCGCCCATCCCCGTGTTGAGTGCCATGGGGACGAAACCGAGCGACGCGACCAGCGCCGTCATCAACACCGGACGCAGACGCGACAGACTCCCATCAATCACCGCATCGAGCGTCGATTTCCCGGACTCCGCGAGCTCGTTAATAAAGGTGATCATCACAACCCCGTTGAGCACCGCGACACCCGACAGCGCAATAAACCCAACGCCCGCACTGATACTGAACGGCATCCCTCGCAGCCACAACCCAAGAATCCCACCCGTCAGCGCGAGCGGGACGCCGGTGTACACAAGCACGGCATGACGAACATTTCCGAACGCAGTAAAGAGCATGACAAAGATGAGCGAGAGCGCCACGGGAACCACAATCAGCAACCGTTTCCGTGCTTTGGCCAGGTTCTCAAACTGCCCGCCCCATGTGACGAAGTATCCTTCGGGAAGCGTCACCTTCGCATCAAGCATCTCTTGTGCTTCGGCCACAAACGAGCCCATGTCGCGACCACGAATGTTCGCTTGCACCACGATCCGCCGTTTGGCATTCTCTCGGCTGATCTGATTCGGACCTTCGGCGATTTGCACATTGGCAACCGCTTCGAGCGGGATGTATCGGATTGAGGACGATGGATTGGTCACCAGTTCATCAGCCATCACCTCACCAGAATCGATGTGCTCTGGAAGCGGAATAGGTACCTGACGAACCAGGTCCACCTTCCCACGGATCTCCTCAGGCAACCGAACGACGATCGGGAATCGGCGATCACCCTGATAGAGTGTCCCCGCTTCCTCGCCGCCGAACGCGATGGACACGACATCTTGCACATCGCTCACATTGAGTCCGTAGCGTGCGATCTTCTCGCGATCAATATCAATCGTGAGCACCGAGAGCCCGCTGACTTGTTCGACCTTGACATCCGAAGCGCCCTGCACCTGACTGAGCACCGCGGCGATCTCGTTGCCGGATTGAAGCAACAGATCCAGATCATCGCCGAAGACTTTGACCGCAAGGTCACTGCGCACGCCGCTGATGAGCTCGTTGAACCGGAGCTCGATCGGCTGTGAAATCTCGAAGTTCTGACCCGGGATCGTGCTGATAAACGCTTCGATTTCTTCGGCAAGCTCCTCCTGCGTATCCGCTCTGGTCCAATGATCGCGAGGATACAGCATCAGATAGCTGTCGCTGACATTGGGACCCATCGGATCCGTCGCGACCTCTGCGGTCCCGGTCCGCGCGAAGATGCTCTGGATCTCGTCTGGGAACTCGTCTGCCAGTGCACGCTCGAGGTCTTTCTGCATCTCGATACTCGTCGTGATCCCGATGCTCGGAATCCGCGCGGGCTGAATCGCCAGCGCCCCTTCGCCGAGCTGAGGCACAAACTCGCTGCCGAGCCGCGTTGCGATCAACCCCGAGAAGACAAGGATCACCACCGCAACCCCCGTTGTGATCCATCGCATCCGGATCGCGGTGCCGAGTGCCGGTCGATACAACGATTTGACCGCGCGAATCACGAAGCTCTCCTTCTCAGAGAAACGACCGCGTAGAAAGACAGCGCACGCTGCGGGAACAAAGGTGAAGGTCAACACCAACGCGCCCGCCAGCGCCATCAGCACCACCAAAGACATCGGCCTGAACATCTTGCCCTCGATCCCCGTCAGCGTCAGGATCGGGAGATACACGATCATGATGATCAGAATCCCGAACAGCGTGGGCTTAGCGACCTGCTTGCCCGCATCGGCAATAACCGCCAGCCGTTCCTCGTTGGTCAGTCGTCGAGCTTTCCTTTCCTGCTCTTCGGAGGCGCGCCGAACAATGTTTTCAACAAACACCACCGCACCATCGACAATAATCCCAAAGTCCACGGCCCCAAGACTCAGCAAGTTCGCACTCACCTTGTTCTCGACCATCCCCGTGACCGCAAGGAGCATCGACAGCGGGATCGCGCACGCAACAATTAACGCGGCGCGGAAGTTCCCCAGCAAGAGCAGAAGAATCACGATCACTAAGATCGCGCCCTCGACGAGGTTCTTCTCGATCGTGTGGAGCGTCGCGTCAACCAGATAGGTCCGGTTGTACAGCGTCTTGACTTCAATATTCTCAGGAAGGGTCTTCTGGATCTCGCCCATCCGCGCGTGAACACCCTCTGAAACCGTCCGGCTGTTCGCGCCCAGCAGCATCATCGAAGTCCCGATGACCACCTCTCGACCATCATGCGTGCCCGCGCCGGTACGGAGTTCCTTACCGATCACAATCTCGGACACATCACGGACATACACCGCCACGCCGTCGATACTCTTGACCTTGATGCGCTCGATGTCCTCCACGCTTCCAATCAACCCCGTCGAACGAACAAGGTACGCCTCCCCGGCGTGCTCGATGTACCCACCACCCGCGTTCGCGTTGTTCTCCGCAATCGCTTGCATCAAATCGCGGAGCGTCAGCCCGTGCGACATGAGCTTGGCCATGTCCGGATTGATGTGGTACTGCTTCTCGTACCCCCCGATGCTGTTGACCTCCGTGACCCCATCGACCGTCCGCAGCTGCGGGCGGATGATCCAGTCTTGCACCGTTCGGAGATCTTGCTGTGTGTATTCAGTGCCGTCGGGCTTGGGTCCGGTTGCTTCGACCGACCACATATAAATCTCGCCCAGCCCGGTCGAGACCGGTCCCATCTGCGGATCGGCAAGACCTGCGGGCAGCGACTCACGCGCCTCGGTTAATCGCTCACCGACGAGCTGACGCGCCCAGTAGATATCGACCCCGTCCTCAAAGACCACGGTCACCTGCGAGAGACCGTACCTCGAGATGGATCGAACCTGCTCGACTTTTGGGAGCCCACCCATCGACCATTCGATCGGGAAGGTGATCTGCTGTTCCACCTCCACCGGCGACAGCGCGGGGACATTCGTATTGATCTGCACCTGCACATTGGTAATGTCAGGCACCGCATCAATCGGGAGCTTCGTGAAGCTGTAGATACCGATCCCTGCAGTCGCGATCGTCGCCAAGAGCACAAGGACCCGTTGGCGGATTGAAAACTCAATAATTCGTTCGAGCATCTCGTCCTCCTTTAGTGGTCGTGCCCAGCCGCGCTCTTCCCGAGCTCGGCTTTGATGAGAAAGCTGTTAACAACAACAACCGGTGTGCCGAGGGCGATGTCTTCGCCGATCAGCTCAACAAACTCGTCGTTCCTGCGTCCGGTCGTCACCTGCACAGGCTCGATGCCGTCTTCATCTTGGATAAAGACCACCTCGTGCCCTTCGAAGGTCTGGATCGCATCGATCGGAACAATCCGATCAGCGAACGATTTCTCGGTCTCAACCCGAACGGTGACAAACTCACCGGGTCGCCATGACCGGTTTGGATTTTCAAGCACAACCCGAGCGCCGATCGTCCTTGACGACTCCTCAATCATCGAGCTGACATACTCCACAACTCCCGATGCCGTCCGATCGCCAACACGGACCGTCACCCGCTGCCCTTGCTGGATCGCATCGGAGTACTGCGAGTACACCGCGATGTTCAACCACACCGTGCTCAGATCCGCAATCGTGTACACCGGTTCATCAGGACCGACCCGTTCACCCGGCGCGATGTGCTTGACGACGATCTGCCCCTTGCGCGGAGCCGTGAGTTCGTAGCGTGCGATGTCCGCATCGTCTTCGGTCGTGATCCGCTCGACGCCCGCTTGCGTGAGCCCGAGCAGATGCAGTCGGCGCTCGGCATTGTCCACGCGTGACGAAGCAACCATCGCCGATTGCTGCGCCCCTTGGAGTGTGAGCAGGTAGGAGAACTCGATGTCTTCATACGCCGCCATGTATTCCGCTTGTGCGGTGTAGAACATCTCTTGTGATGCGAGGAGGTCCGCTTGTGTTGACAACCCCTTGTCGTTGAGCCCGCGTTCCCGGTCGTAGTTCGCGCTCCCCGCCTTCATCTGCGCGTACGCGGAAAGCAATCGTCCCTTATTAATCCCGATCCGGAGTGAATCCGCTTGCGTCCGGAGTTCCGTCGGCGTCGGGTCTTGACTGAGCAACGCAAGGAGTTTTTTCGTGTTCGCGCTGATCGTTTCTTGACGAGCAAGCTCAGCGTCCGCGATCGATTGCTCCTGGATCATCTGAAGGAAGTGGATCTTCGCTTCCCCAAGCTCCGGGCTCTCGATCACCGCGAGCAGCTCGCGTTCTTCAACCTCTAGCCCAAGAAAACCCAGCACCTCTGAGACAATCCCGGTCACCCGAGGCGTGACATGCAGCACCGTATCCTGATTCAGCCCGACCTCAGCAGGGAGCATGATGTGCGTCGCGATTTCGCCCCCGCCCAGTGGCTCGATCACCACCCCCGATGCCATGAGTTGTGCATCGGTGAGCGAGACCACATCGTCCCCGTGCTCATCCCCGTGCTCATCCCCATGCTCGTCCCCATGTTCATCGCCGTGTTCATCACTGTGCCCACCCCCGGCTTCCTCGGCCGCGTGTCCATCCGAGTCGTGCTCGTCATGCCCACCTCCTCCACACCCGCCGAACGCGGTCATCATGGATGCAAGGACGAGCAATACAAATAAGTTCTGTGGTTTCATGGGTTCACCTCCGAGTTGGCCTGATCCTCATCGCGAGGATTCCGCCATTGGGCGTGTGTGTGTGACAGTTCATTGAGCAACGCCGCCGCTGAATGCAGCTGCTCGGCGGCGTTGACATACGAAAGACGAGATTCAATCAAGACCTGCTGAGCATCGAGGAGCCGGAGATAATCCGCTTTCCCGCTCTGGTACGCTTGGCGCGTGAGGTCCAGCGTCCGCTCCGCCTTTGGAAGAAGCTGCTGCTGATACCGCTCGACGGCAGAGAACGAAGACTGGTACACCGACCACGCATCGGCAACCTCCGCAAGCAGCTCAAGCTGGACATTCCGGAGTTCTGCCGACGCGGACAACCGCTCTGAAAGCATCGCCCCGATCTCGCCCTGGTTCCGATCAAAGAGCGGGATCTCAAGATTCAAGCCAACATCCACGGTCGTCTCGCCATCGATATCCGAATAGCGAGGCCCAACCGATGCGGTGAGCATCGGTGTTGAGTTCGCCTGCGCAAGCTTGTGCGCCTGACGCGCACGCACAACCGAAATCCGCGCCATCGACATTCGGCTGTTCGCTTCCAGCGTGGACGACACGATCTGCTCGTACGCGGGAAGCTCAGGAAACCGATCCACCGATGAACTCAACGGCAGTTCCGTCATCTCCTCAACCCCGATCGCTGATGCAAGCGATTGCAACGCAGACTTCGCAGCGTACCGAGCCGCTTCAAGACTGATCTGCGCCTGTTCATGCACAACCTCGGCCCGGAGCCGATCGGTTTCAGTCGCCGACCCGGCATCCACCCGCGCCCGCACCGCTTCAAGAAGATCCGATGAAAGACCCGCGAGTCCTTGCCGGTCCGCGAGCTGGGTGCGAGCTGTCACCACGCTGAAGTACGCACGCGAGACTTTCGTCGCCAGCGCGAACTCCTGCGCGACAAACTCCGCTTGTGCCGCGTGCCGATCTGATTCTGCGACATCCCGCGCCCGGCGGAGCTTGCCCCCAAGCACAATCTCCTGCTCGATCACATACGCGGTTTCCCCGCCACCACCGGCATCCGCGCCGATGGACTCGCCACTGAAACTCAACGACGGGTTGGGATACAGCCCGGCTTGCAGTACGCGCCCCGACGCCGCATCGACGCGGTAGCCTGCAGCGCGAAGCCGAGGGTTGTGTTCGATCGCGAGCCGAATGGCATCCTCGACACTCAGCGCATCGAGTGAGTCAAATCCAAAGGCCGGGGACGACTGATCTGATATCGGAGCGTCTTCGACACGAAGATCACGCTCCATATACCGGCTTTGCTGCGTTTGATAAGTGGGGTTCTCCCACCGTTGATCCAGCGGCCCCGCGCAACCGGCAACCAGTCCTGTCCCGAGTATGGGCAGGAACCAATGTAGTGTGTTCATTTGAAATCCTTGAGAATGTGTATACAGATAGACCGCCACGGATGTGGCATCGATATCACGAACAATCTCAAGGGATTTACAGCACTAAAACAGTTGATCGGTTCGAGCGATGAAACGCATCCATCGCGTACTGATCGTTCAGACTCGCAGAAGAGACCTGCGCATCGATCGGATTCTGCTTGAGCAACCAAGAAACAATGACCAGCGATGGATTCGGTTGGACATCAAGTTGCTTGCCATTATCCGTTGTACGAACAACGGGAAGTGTTGCCAACAAACCAAACGGCTCATCTACACACGCGAACTCAGAACAGTCCGTCAAGGTCTGTACATCAGTCTGTGTCGAAACCGGCTGAGTACAGCCCTCGTCAACCCGAGGCGAACAAGACTTCTCATCGACGATCTCGATGTGGGAAGTCCCATTATCGTCATAGCACATCACCACTCGCCCATATCCGACAGCAAGCACACACGCCTGAGCGGCAATGAGAACCCAAGTCATCCAGAATGTGAAACGAGATCGAGTCATACCGACCATGAGTTTAGCGAATTCAAACTTGAAATCAATACGCATACCAAACCACTATCAAGCACTCCAAACGCCTTCCTGGACAAAAACCACCGATCCAAAGACGGTTGCTCGGAGTTCAAAAGGACTCTCATAGACCCATGAGGACACAAAGCGGATCAGCAAAGGAGTCCGCGATCCATCACGGGCATCCAGCACCAAAGGCCTGAAGGAATGCTGAGACATCAAGGAAATTGATAAACTCATCACCAGAAAACTCAGCAACCGGATCCTGATTCCCGAACGCAACCAAAAATGCTGAGACATCAAGGAAGTTGAGCACTCCATCATTCGTCAGATCAGCGACACAAATCGCCGGATCGCACTGATTCAGCATGACGCTGATATCACCAAGGTTGTAGTTTGATACACCAAAGTCAAGATCGCCATCGACATCAAAGTCCCCCAGCACCACTCCTGAATGGGTGTCACCCAAACGAACCCGGATCTCTGGCTCAAAGATCCCGTCGCCCCGATTGAGCAACAGGCTTGCATACTTTTGATTTGAAACCGCGACAATATCAAGATCGCCATCATGATCAAGATCACCGGTTGCGATATCAACCGCTCGCCCTACAAGCTCGATGTGACCCTTGTAAAAGAAGGTCCCATCCCCACGGTTCAGAATCACATTCACACTATCAACGCTTCCCGTCGAGACAATCACATCAAGGAACCCATCGTTATCAATATCCCCCAGCTCAACATCGGTCGGGGTATCTTCTGAATTAAAGTGTATCTCAGGCCCAAAGGTGGCATCCCCATTCCCATGGAAGACACTCATGTCATCCTCAGTTCCATTCGTAACGACAATGTCGAGAATGCCGTTGTTGGTAACATCTCCGAGCGTGATTCCCCAATAATCGTCGCCCGTGCCGATCGTGGTGTATTGCTGAAATGTACCATCACCATTTCCAAGAAACATGCTCAGCCCGAAGCCCGAACCGTTCCGAGAAACAATCATATCCAGATCGCCATCTTGATCGAGATCGCCCAGAACAATGCCCTGCGGATCATCGCCTGCCGGGTAAGTAGTTTGCATCCCGAATGTGCCGTCGCCATTGTTCAGGAGCACACTCGCATCGCTGCTGTACAAGTTGCACACGACAAGATCAATATCAGAATCGTTATCGATGTCCCCAACATACACATCGGTTGGTCCATTGCCAACAGGATATCGCAGCTCCTCCTCAAACCTTCCGTTTGCCATCCCGAGCAGGACACTCACATCATCACTCTGATCGTTGCATACGACAAGATCAGGCACGCCGTCACCGTTGAAATCACCAACCGAGATTTTTCTCGGCCCATCCCCAACCGCTGCCCTGAACTCTGGTTCAAAGGTCCCGTTCCCCCTATTGAACAGCACCGTTGTTTCCTGATTCGATCGGCTTAAAGATGCAATATCAATGTCCCCATCTTGATCGAAATCTCCGACCGCGATATCGAATGACCCCTCGGTTGCCGCTGGGATAATCGAATCTTCAAATGTACCGTCACCACTGTTGAACAAAATACTCGGATCACGATTCGACCCGTTCGCAGTGACCAGATCAAGACTCCCATCATGGTCGAAATCAGCAACCCGCACACCGAGCAACAATCCGTTCAACACCGGGTAGTACAAAGGCGGGAGAAAGACCCCGCTGCCAAAGTTCTCAAGAACACTGACATACCCACTGTTACTGTTCGCGACAAGAATATCAAGATCATCGTCCCCATCGATATCCGCCAGTTCAACATCGATCGGGCTTGCATTCGTAAATATTCCCCCTTCAATCGCATACACCTTCTCTCCGCTGAACCCCCCACTCCCATCGTTGTACCGAACGCCCACACTGTTGTCATTCCTGTTTGCGACAACCATATCAAGATCGCCGTCACCGTCGAGATCCCCTAAAGAAATACCCGACGGCGTGACCGAACTCCCCGAAACATCGAACCCAGTGCGAGTTTCATACGCCAGATCATCACCAAACAAAAACACCCCCACCCATTCCAAACCATTGGGCGAAGTCCCCAGCATGGAAGTGACAACATCAAGATTCCCGTCATTGTTCACATCCCCGACAGCGAATCGTCTCGCTCGCCAATCGTTTCCGGGACCAAAGGATGAATACACCGGCTCCGACAATCCGCCCTGGCCATCGTTGAGGAATATCAACACAAAGGACTCACTCAAAACGACAACATCAAAATCGCCGTCAGAATCCATATCCCGAATTTCAAACTCGATAACATCAGAGCTCTCAAGGATATAAAACACCGGGTCTGCAAAGCCCCCTCCACCCAAACCAAGCACAACCGCCAAACTCCGATCACCAGTTTGCACGCCATCATTGAGCACCACCAAATCAAGAAACCCATCCCCATTGATATCTTCGGTCTGAATAGTTCGAGGAAGATCTCCGCTGGATATCCGCTCCTGAGTTTGGAAGAGATCAGATCCGGCGCACGAGTCTTGCGCGGTTGCCTGAAAGCTACCGAGTACAACAGCCACCGCAAATAACTTTGAATAGAGATTTCGAATATCCATAATTTTTGAACCCTGTAAAAAAATCAAACAATGACCCAAAGACATCAACCGACCAAGAGCAACCATCCGAAGAAAACTAGATCGCACACCCACCACTCAAATCTTGCAGGAACAACGAGATGTCAATGAAGTTCCATTGCCCATCGTCGTTCAGGTCGGCATCTGCATCCAAATCCCCAAAGAGAACAAGAAACGCAGCGACATCCAAGAAGTTCAGGCTGCCATCAAAGCTCAAATCCGAAAGACACCCTTGCCCAACCACGAACTCAGTACCCGTGTTGTAATAGCGTGTACGAAATCCTTCCGCGGCCTCAGGAATATGAATCTCCGTAAACTCACCCGTGATTGATGCTGCAGAGAGAATCGTTCGTGCCCAGTAACCAGTTGAGTTTGAAAATCCATCAACCAAGTCAACATTGAGAACACCATCAAGCACAACCGACTGCGTGCTCTCAAACAGATCGTTTGTATCCGCAGCGATTTCAGCCTCGAAACGAGCGGTGGGCAAAAACTCAACGGGACGCACAGCGGTCATCGTCCCAATCCCAAGCCCGGGAGCAATCGTCCCCGCATGGAACAGGCTCATGCTGATCTGCCCAACCCCCTCAAGCCGCTGGTTCGGACCCAGTTCGCATTCAACCCCATCAAGCCCGAAAATACGAGCCCGATCACCGGGAGCAGCTAACCGAATGACACCCTCCCCGCCGATGGACATCTGCGGATTGGCCCAGCTCCCCCATTGGAGAGTTGTGATTTCATCTCCCGCGAGCGGGTTGACCTGGATGACACCATTGTTCGTGATGTCCCCGAGCATTTTCATGCGGACCCCGCTCTGTATCTGAATCTGAGCTTGCATTGCGACGCTCGTAAGGGCGCACTCAGAGTCCACCGATACCAACCCGCCGTTGGTAGATTCAAGACGGCCAAGCACGAACGAACCATTCATAGAAACAACCGAACCCGCCCCATCAGCACGGATGACTCCGTTCGCAGTTTGCGTCATCGAATCAATATGCAACTCCGCACCATTGATGGCCTCAACAACCGAGTCATTCACCGTTCTGACCCCGCTCCACGCGCTGCTCCCCGTAATGCTGAGCCGCCCACCAGGAACATTCGCGCTAAGCAGACCACCATTCTCCAAGAGAGCGGCGATACGCCCCCGTCCTTCAATCGTGTGCCCAACGCCATTGATGATGACCCCATCATTCACTGTTTCGATCAGCGGGCTATCTGTCTGTACATCGTCGAGCACGACAGCACCAACACCATCCAACAAAACATCCTCGTTCGCAAACCGGATCTTGGGCAAGATTCCAGGAAGATCCTCATCCCTTCGAACTGTGATTCGTCCCTGATTGGTGAGCGAGTCCGAAACAGTCAGCATCGTGTTCACCAGATCCAGCTCTCCATGGAGAGTCACACCACCAAAGGTTGACGCATCGCCATACTCGAAGATGCCTCCATCAGCCACCGCCAGCGTTCCACCCGTGATCTCAACATCATCAAGACGAAGGACGCTGCCCTTGCCCGTCGCCCCGATCACTCCCGATGCACCCTGATCAATATGGATCTCTTCAAAATACAGCGTCCCACCGTTCACCGCTTCGATGCTCCCATTGTTTGACTTGTAATAGAATGACAGCTCCAGAGTCTGCCCTGCAGCATCGGCCACGATACGCCCATTGTTCACCAACGAACCGCTCACAACGCCGTGCCCGCGAATGGTGTGATCAGAAGCCTGAATCAAACTTGCACCCGGAGCCGTGTGGATGCTTGCCCAAGGACTGATCAGATTCACTTCTCCAGAACCGTCCAGAAGAGTGTTGCTCAAGGCATTTATCCGGTTACTCGAGTCAATCTGGACAGCGCCGTTGTTTGTAAGTCGGTTCCGAACTTCGGTGGGCCAGTTGATGACGACTTCCGATCCGTCAACGATCTCGACGCCGTCAAGCACCGTGGAGCTGCGAATGTCAATCAGACCGCCATTGAGAGATTGAACCCGACCGCCAAAAACACCGCCACTTATGCGGGCAACTGAATCTGGGCCATCCGCCAGAACGATGCCGTCGATCCCTTGAACAAGATTTCCACCCGCAACATTCACAGCGCTCTGATTTGATGCCTTGATAATGGAGTTGTTGACAACCGGCCTGTTCCCACCGACACTCAGGCTCCCTCCCGAAACATCAGCATGGATCAATCCATCGTTCACAAGTGAGCTCAAAATCCGCCCGTTCCCCCTGATCGTGTGGCCCGAGCCGTTGGTGAGAATCGTGCCCTCATCCACGGCGGCCATGATACCGAGATGGTCTGTGCCGAGAAGAATCTCACCGGAACCCTGAATCAACGAATCGCTCTGAAAGATCAATGAGCCCAGTACCGTTTGAAAAACCTCATCAAGGACAATCTCTCCATTGTTGGTCAGCGGCCCAGTGACCTCGACTGACCTAAAGGGATTGATGATGAACCGTCCCTCGATCGTCATGTCTTCAATATCACTATTTGTGATGACCACAGCTTCAGCTCCAGCCGTTGCGCTGATCACGCCACGTTTGTAAACAGAGCCGCCGAGACGGATCTCAGATCCGACACCGCTTGCTGAGATGATGCCCGACCCAGACTGCTCGACCGATCCGAACAGGGTCAAGATGCCCTGGTTGACCGCTTCGATCCGCCCTTCATTCTGTATTGGATTCACTAAGAATGTGAGCTCCTTTCCAGGAACATTTGATCGGATCGTCCCCTGATTCAGAATATTGCACATGATGAACCCCTGCCCCTCGATCGTGTGCATCGGTCCATGTGTCAACACCGCTTGGGCAAGCGAGTTGATACGAGAATTCCCCGAGAGCGCCGGGAGTCTGAGAATGCCTTCGCCGTTTAGCGACATGGATTCTCGTATATAGAAATAGGTAGGAGAGGGTCCGTTTAGATCGCTGACGAGTATCTCTCCTTGATTGAATACATCGCCGTACAAGTACAGTGAACTCGAGTTGCTGATTGCCAATGCGGCATGCTCATTGGTGATGCTCACGGATGCAACCGACGACAACGAGTTGACACTGACGAGGTACCCACCCGCATGTCCAAGAACGACATCATCATTGATCCCAGGCACAACCCCTGTATCCCAAAAAATGCCCGCTTCCCAGTTCCCATCCACCGGGCTAAGCCAGCGGATGAAATCCCCGGCAACCGCTACCTGTGAAAACCCAGCGATCGTACAGATGAGCACGCTCTTATATACTGAAAAATATTTCGTTTTCAAACTGAACTCCATAAAAGCAAACTCTACCGCAAGGCCGCACTTCAAACAATCGAAATCTCCATTTAAACCACTTGCCTGCAAAGCCAAACACGCGCATGGAAACGGGTAGAACAAGGATCCAGCAGATACAAAATCGGACCAAAGCGTTCAAGCCCAAACTGCCTATTTCCCCAATCCATCAGAAGAAAGCCCATAGATCAGTACCCACGGCGTTGTTCTCAACTGGAAACGAACTCTTCTCAGGTATTCTCCAGTTTTTATGCATTAAAAGCCATTAAATCGGGGTAGTATGCTACGGATCACCGCCCCTCGGGCGAGTGAAATCAAGAGAGACCTAGGGCCTGAGAAACCCTTCCCATTCAAGAAAGAGAGAAGAAAGATGAACACCGTTTCTAAATGCTTATTCGGAGGCGCTCTCCTGGGAGCCGGCCTGAGCAACGCAGCCGCCGCCGACATCGTCAACAGCGGAACGATCGAAGTACAAGCTTCAGACTTTGCGTATGACTTCGGAGCCAACTACGGCGCCTACAACTACGGCCAAGTCGAAATCGACAGCATCAACTTCACCGTCCTCTCCGATTCAGATGTCACTTTCGATATGCTGTCCTACCAGATTTTCGATACATGGATCGACCCGGTGATCATGTTGTTCCAGAATGACGGCAACCCGCTTTCCGACAGCAATCTCGTTGAAGTCAATGATGACAACACGACCGGCTCAGACACCAACGGATCTCTGGGTTCACTCGATTCATTCATGACCATCTTCCTGACCGCCGGCGACTACACCGTAACCGTCGGAGCATGGGAATACACCACAGACGATGCAGAAGCAGGGTTTGGCGTCGGTACGGTTGCTGGAATTGGCGGCTTCGTCCCGACTTCTGGTGAGTACCAACTCGACATCATCGGCAATGTCGTCCCAGCGCCGGGTGCCCTCGCACTCCTCGGACTCGGTGGCCTCGCCGCCGGTCGTCGCAGACGATAACCTGCTTTTGATCCCATAACCAACTCGATACACAAAGACCCCGCCACCCTGTTGGCGGGGTCTTTCTTGATTGCTAAAGTTCAACACCCTATGAAGACCCCCTCAGATCAGCCATTTTCTCTCTCGGATGTTGGCGGCGTCAATCCGACGCATCAACCGATGCGTCAACCGAACTCAAAGCCGGCAACAACTCCCCCACTCTCAACACGAGACCGGCTGCTCAAAGCACACAAGCAGGTCAAAGCCAAACACTACCCCCAAGCCGTGGCAACCCTTGGACCCCTCCTCAAGAAAAAAAAGCCCGACGCGGGCGCTCTCCATCTGATGGCGGTGATCTTTGATCAGCAACGCCAACCCTCCAAAGCAATCGAGTTTGCGAAGCGCGCCGATCGAGCAAAGCCCAGCGACGCCTCCAAGCTGATCATCGCGAGGGCGCATCGAGCGCTGGGGAAGACCGACGAATGCGTCGCATTGATCGATCGGATGCTGAAAAAATCTCCCGACAACCAGATGTGCCTCGCCTTTAAAGCCGGGGCATTCGAGGAAGCAGGCCGGATTGACGACGCCGAGTCCACGCTCCGGCCACTGGTCGAAAGCAACGACGGCGATCTCTCTTCATTCAGTACTCAGATTCAGGATATCTGGGCTCGCATTCTCGTCCAGCGCAAGGAATACGCCCAAGCGATCGAACTCATCGATCAAGTGATCGCCAAAATACCGGAGGACAAAGCGAAGGCCGGACTGCACCATCTCAAAGCGAAAGCCTGCGACCGCAGCAAGCAGTATGACCTCGCATGGGAAGCCGCCGAACTCGCCAATGCACCTACACGACTCGAGTACGACCCGGACCTGCACACCCAGCAGGTTGATGCGTTGATCGAGATCTGGTCAAAGGAAAACACCGCCGACTTCCCGATCACCAGCTGCGAGAGCATCGTCCCGGTGTTTGTCGCCGGGATGCCCCGCTCGGGCACGAGTCTGATTGACCAGATTATCGACGCCCACCCAAAAGCTTCGGGTGTCGGCGAGCTCAGCGCAATCGAGACCTTCGCGATGCAGCTCTCAAAGCACTATCAGCCGGACGCCCCGCCAAGCGAACGCTTCGGGAAGATGGGCCAGTCGGCATGGCAAGAAACCGCCGATGCGTACATCAAGCACATCCTCAGCGTTTCCCCCAATGGCTCTGAGCGCGTCGTCAACAAAGCGCTGGGCAACAACAAACTCGTCGGGCTCATCGCCCGCCTGTTCCCCAAGACCAAAATCATCCACGCGATCCGCGACCCGCGCGATGTCGCGATCAGCTGCTATATGGGCGGGTTCAACAACAACATGCACCCATGGACCTCGCGTGTTGATTGGGCATCACACACATGGGCCCTCTCCGACCGCATGATGAACCACTGGAAAGCCACGCTCGACATCCCGATCCTCGATGTCCACTACGAACGCCTCGTCGCCGATCCCGAAAACGAGTTTCCACGCTTGATCGAGTTCCTCGGTCTCGACTTCGACCCATCGTGCTACGACTTCCACAAATCCAAACGAACCGTCCGCACACTCAGCTACGACCAGGTCAACCGCCCGCTCTATACAACCAGCTCCGGACGACACAACAACTACAAAGCCCACATCCAAGACATCAACTTCCCCGACTACCCCGCTACATAAACTGTTCGTTCTTCCATATCCCAAATCCACCAACCCCCTCACCCCATCAAAAACGCCACTGGTTAATCACCAGCGGCGTTTTCTTCATCCGAAAACAAATAGAGACGAAGAGATTCGAACTCTCGACCTCTTGCATGCCATCTAGCCCGCATATTCATTACAAGCATATAACGGCGTTTCACAGTAAACACCGAAATCCTTGTCGAACAAGCACTTGCGTTGTATAATAAACTGCCGTAGTTCACTTGTATACACCGGGAAATCACCGTTTCTTTTTCCCATGCCTGTACCGTGAGGTATCGAACTGGAGTACGCATCAGTGGGAAACAAGAGCAAATCAGACCGTGTATTCAAGTTCACCGATGCCCGGATCAAAGCGTGGCCCGCTCCCGAGCGCGAGGCATATCTACACGACACAGAACGCCGCAATCTTGTGGTTCGGATGAGTCCAAAGGGCGCGAAGACTTTCTATTTCACACGGAGCGATTCAACCACTAAATCGGGCACGGCCCGGACGCGGATCGGATCAACTTCAGAATGGACGGTTGGACAAGCCCGTGATCGGGTGGACGAACTCAACGGCGCGACGATCGAGGGCGGGGGTGTGGTGCCCAAGCGCCGCGTATCCAAGGGCATCACTTTGGGCGATGCGTTCGACGCCTACATTGCCGAGCACGAAGCCGGGGGCGGGCGCACGGGCCTGCAATACCGGCGGTGGTATCGGCTTTATCTTGAACGACACGCCCGCGTGATGATGGACAGCATCGACCGGGACTGGGTTCGTAGTTTGATGCGCGACATCGTGAATGCGAAAGTAGATGAGAAGCGCCGCAAAGCGCGCAGCAACGGCGGGCGTGCCACCGCTAATGCGGTGCTGGCACTGCTGAGCACGACATTCTCTTACTACTTGGAAGAGCACGACGGGACTGGCACCCGTGCGAACCCTTGCATCATGCCCAAGGGGAGTAAGAGAAAGAAACTGAAGTTCAAGAAACGCCTGCGCCACGCTGCTATGAGTGAGGACGAACAAGTGCGTTTCATCAACGCGCTCGATACTTATCGACGGGAGCACGCGGTATACAAGATCACCCGCAAGCGTCTGGGCTGGATCAAAGGGGAGCCGATCGCAAAGCGTATGGACCTTGCGGACCTGCTATTTCTCGCAGCGATTACTGGGCGGCGGCGGGGTTCGATCGCCCGCATGAAGTGGCAGGATGTGAACCTGAGCACCGCCACCTGGATCATCCCAGAGCAGGACAACAAGAACGGGGAGCAGGATGCTGTTGCGCTTCATCCCGAGGTGGTCCGTCTGTTGAAAGACCGGCGCGAGCGTACAGAGGGGCCGTTCGTTCTCCCCGGCGCGCTGGGTGGATTCAATGAAGTTACTGGACGGCACCGGCTGGCTGACCCTCGATCGACATTCCGCGCGGTGCTTGAAATCGCGGGGATCGACAATCCGAAACTCGTGGTCCATTCACTTCGGGCAACCTGGATCACCAACGGCCTGCGCATGAAGGAAAGCACCGAATCAGTGCGCCACGCCGTAGGCCATGCTTCGATCGCATCGACCGCCGGATACGCGGCGCTCGTGGACGATGACAAACGGCGAGTGGTTACGGCGATCGGGGACGCATGGATGCGCGGACGAGAGGAGGCGGCATGAACTACTTCACTCTCCCGCCTGAGCAGTTGCCCGATGCGTTGGCCGAGTCCGGGATGCAGGCCGTCAAACTCGCCGATGGGCGTGAATGGGTCCATCCTGAACACCTTGGCAGTGTTTATGCTGGCGTCAAGCATGGACGCGAAGACGATTTCACGATGGCGATAGCCTCAATGCATGACGATGGAACACGACGGCTAATCGCTGAAGTAGGCAAACGGGGCCTGCGCACAGCGGAGTTCAATGCGGCACTTGTGGAGTGGGTCCGGGAACGCCTCACGCTCGGCCTTCCAATCCCTGATTCGGTGCACAAGGAGTGGCATCCCAAGTAGATTCCTTGCCCTCTCCCCGAATCGGTGTATACTTGGGGTGTCTGATATATTCTGGACCCAACAGTGGGAACGCGGCTATTGAGTTCGCTAGTACCCCGGAAACGGTCCTCTTCAGTGCAGTTTTTTAACCGCACCGGGAGGGCCGTCTGTTCTTTTTGACCTGGTGAATAGTTCACCCGCACGACCGCCGCCCGGTGCCCAACATGAGGTACTTGGCGATGTCCAATCCCGAATCATCCGAAGATCGTCTCTTGTCGCCACCTGAAGCGGCGGAGTTCCTTGGGCTCAGTGAGTCCACCCTAAGCAACTACCGCGTACAGCGTCGCGGACCTGCTTATATCAAGTCCGGTCCCGGTGTCCGGGCTCGCGTGCGATATCGAACATCCGCCCTAGTCGCATACACGCGAACCGTGCCGACTTCCGATCAGCCGAAGGGTGGTGCATCGTGAGCATACCTCGCTTCATTATGAACATAGAGCGTACTGTTGAAGTGAATGTGGACCGCGTTGTGTCGGCTTCATTCCGGAACAAACCTACGCCCATCGCAGTCCTCCTCTTGGAGGATGAGCGGACAATCAGTGTCTGCCTTGACGATTGGCATCGTGCGAAGGAAGAGCCGCATTCCTATATCCCCGCCCAACCGGGATGGACACTCTGCACCCGCATCACCGAAGAAGATGGGCAGAGATACCTGACCCCTCCTGAAGGCGACGCGATCATCGGCTGGCAACTGCCCAACTGTGATCCTGTCGCCGCTGATCCAGATATGGCGTCTCTAGAAGACTTTGTAATAGTTTCTCCGGATGGGAAGGTCTACCAACAGTGGCACAGTCGATGGGACTCATGGGAAGACTTCGCGGCTGAGTCGGGCGGTGCTTCATAATGACTACCCCGGTCCCCGACTATGAAGCCTCGTGGGAGTTCTTGCAAAGATTCCATCCTGGGCGGCTCGCCGTTATCACTGGCGTGTCACTCGATAAGAAGGCTATCCCAACTGAGACATTCAGCCCCGATCAACGCGAGGAGTTCCTGAAATGGATTGCAGCATGCGCCGCCATGCCCGCGAATATCTATTTCAGCGTTGGCGAGCCCATGCAAGCCGCTTCGAAGAAACTGGATCGCACCGATATCGCGGCGGTGCATTATCTTCATGTCGATCTAGACCCTCGCGCCGATCAGCCCATTGAGAGTGAACAAACCCGCATACTCGCGTTGCTTCGTACTCCAGACGGCGGCTTGCCTCTGCCCACCGGGATCGTCTACAGCGGTGGCGGGTATCAGGCGTATTGGAAACTGTCTGAGCCAATGACCGTCGATGGTTCGCTAGAAGTTGCAGAGGATATCAAACTCTACAACCTACAGATAGAACGCACCTTGGGCGGAGATCATTGCCACGATATCAGCCGCATCATGCGCGTGCCTGGGACGATCAATCTACCCGATGCAAAGAAGCAAGCACGGGGCCGGGTGTCCGCACTGTCCGAACTTATCGAGTGGCAAGATGATCGGGTGTATGAGATTGGGCAGTTCACCAAAGCCGTACCCGATCGCCCAGAGGGAGGCGTAGTCGCGGGCGTATCGTCCAAGTTGGAGGCACCCGTCGAGGTGCGGCGGCTGAACAGCGTGGATGACCTGGGCGATGAGGTGTCCGACGCGGTGAAAGCGTGCATCGTCAATGGGTGCAACCCCGATGATCCCAATCACTTTGAATCACGCTCTGAAATGCTGTTCTGGGTGGTGTGCGAACTCACCCGCGCGGGGATCGACAGCAACATGATTTATGGAATCATCACCGATCCTGAGTTCCGTATCTCTGAGTCTATCACTGAGAAGGGTTCAGGTGCCGAGCGTTACGCCTTGCGCCAGATCGAACGCGCTGGCATTGCGATTGAAGACGAAGATGTTCAGTTCGTGGTCGATGAGAAGGGGAATGTTCTTCAGACACCACACAATGTCCGGGTGTCGATTCGTCGGCAGGGCGTAACGCTATGGTGGGATGAGTTCAGCGATCGAAAGTTTGTTGAAGGGTTGCAGGGGTTCGGACCCCACCTAGATGACAAAGCGATGATTCGGCTGTGGCTCAACGCCCAAGAAATGTTCAGGCTCAAATCGGGGAAAGATTTCTTTCACGATGTGGCTTCGGACTACGCCCTGACCCACCGACGCCACCCCGTACGCGAGTACATTGAATCGGTGGCGGAAACATGGGACGGGACGCCCCGCGTTGATTCGTGGCTAATCGACTTCGCGGGTGCTGAAGACACCGCATACATTCGCGCCGTTGCTCGCCTCTCTCTCGTGGCCGCTGTCCGCCGCGTTCTCTCGCCGGGATGCAAGTTCGATGAGATGGTGATTCTTGAAGGGCCACAGGGCGGTGGCAAATCATCACTACTGCGATATCTCTGCCCCGACGAAACATGGTTCAGTGATGACCTGCCCCTAGACGGCGATGCAAAGCGATTCATCGAAAGTACGCGGGGCAAGTGGATTGTTGAAGCGGGTGAACTGAAGGGCATCCGCAAAGCAGAGGCGGACGCACTCAAAGCGGCACTCTCTCGCCAGATTGACCGGGCGCGGCTGTCCTATGCACGCGAGCCTGTAGAAGTGCCCCGCCAGTGTGTCATCTTCGGAACTACCAATGCAGATCGCTACCTGAAAGACTCAACCGGGAACCGGCGATATTGGCCAGTCAGGTGTGGGGCGATACGGGTTGCGGGAATGTCCCGCGTGGTAGATCAACTCTGGGCAGAGGCCGCGTCTCTTGAGGCGCGGGGTGAATCTATCCGCCTGGACCCCAGCCTTTACGCGGACGCCACCGCCGCCCAGGGGGAACGCCAACAGTCAGACCCGTTCATGGAAGCCCTAGAGCCTGTCCTTGACGGAGTGGTGGGCGTGCTACGGGCCGACGATGCCTGGAAGGTTGTGGGCAAGCCTGATGTGGGTACTCGATCCCAGGTGGACAACGACCGACTGGGGGCGGTGATGCGTGAACTTGGATGGGATCGGACCCGCGTACGGATTGATGGGCTGAGGCCCTACTGCTATGCGAGGGGCACCGCCCAGGAGAGGCAGCAGCCCCTGATGGTGGACTACACCGGCAAAGGTGTCTGGCGCATCACGCCCAAGGCAGGTGGATCGGGGGACGATCATGGGGTGTTCTGATGCCGATGCTGGAGGTAGAGGGAGGCCGGGACCACGAGGGAGGGGCCAGCAAATCGTCCATTCTGGGCTGAGAGGCCCGATTTGGGGCGTAGTGGTCTCCCCGGCCCCCTGGACCGCCCTAGTTCCTATATGGGGGTATGGCGTAGTGCAGTACCCTACCCCCTGTCCCTTTACCATATATCTTTACAAGATAAGGGGGGACCAGAGAGGGACGGGCGAAAAATCACCGCTAAAGGCATCGAAAACCGCGATTATGCGGCCTCCCTCTGGGCGGGGACAGGCAGGGACGGGCCGGGCCAACGCTCGCACCCTTGTGCTCGTGCTCCCCGCGCCACCAACGCCCGGCTCCTATAACCCTCGCGCGTCCGATAGCGGTCAGGAGTTCGATGGTCCGATAGCCCTCACGATATCACCAGCGAACCTAATCGAACTCTTGAGCGCTTCACTATCAGGTATGTGTAGATGCCATGGTCCGAGAATGCCAGCCCCCACGCAACAGCATCGGCGATTCTTGATCCGAACACAACCCGACTTCCCATCACGGGAAAGCCAACCCTCAGATATCGGACCATTATCCAGCATCCGCACGCTATCGGACCACCAATCAACGGCCGAACGCATTATCGAACGGTCCCATAAGGAGGGGGTGGACCCAAAAGTCACTATCGGACCATCAGTGACACCCCTACACCCTGTTGTGACAGAGCAAAATCCGCCATCGAACTTTGTTCGCGTTCCGTTCGCGTTCACTCCAGCCCCACCCGCCGATTTTTTTAGGAGACCAAAACCCATGACCCACGAAATCGAAATCATCCCGCCCGTCGATCCCGCCTGGGCGCTGCCCGATGACGAAGCCCCGACCAGCACGCCCAATGGCCTAGGCGCACTGACCGGCCCCGCTTTCGCTCGATTGATCGCCGCCGCTCAAAAGGGTGGATGGTCACTCGTGTGGACCACCTGGGCGGGTGGTGAAACAACCGGCACCGAACGCCGCGCCGACGGGAGTGTGTACGAACGCCCAGCACGACGCCGAACACTCACCACTGCGCTCAAGAAGCGGCCCGATCTTCGTGCGATCCTAGAAGAGGCGGCGCAAGAGCGACGCGATCGGATCGTGTCCGAAGCCGAGTACGAAATCACCAAGTTGGCGCTCGGCCCCGCCGACCGATCTACCTCGTATGACAAGACCGGCAAGGTGGTGGGCGTGCGTGAGGATTCGAGAAACAAGTTGAGAGCCTTGGAGCAGGTACTTAAGGCTGAAAATCGCCCAAAGTGGGGCGATCACAAACGCATCGAACACGAAGGCCAAGTCAATCACGCACACGCCCATCTTCAGTTGGGCGAGCCCGGTGGGTATGTCGTCAACTTCGATGCATTGCAAACGCTGCCCGAGGTTGAGCAGCGCCAACTGTTGATCCTGTTGGAGAAGGTAGAACAAGCACGAGTAGAACAGCGAAAGGAACTGACCACAAATGGACAAAGCAAACCACGAAGCACGATTGAACTTTCTGAGACTGAAGAGACAGACGGGCATGACACTTTCCCCGGATGAAATCGCAGAGTACGAACGCCTGAAAAGCATTGTCATCACCGAAACACCGCACGGCGTGCTCTACATTCAGCAGCCGCCGATGACTGTTGACGAATGGAAACGGATGATGCCGAGGGTCAATGCCGAGCACCTACAGGCACTAGCAGAAAACACTGTAAATACAGAGGGAAACGACACACCTTGACGCCCAGAATCGGCATGAGTACCCTTGGGCGAAAGGCCCCCTGAAAATGAGCAGAATCATCAAACCTAAGACGAAACGAGCGATTGCAAACGCTATCAGAATGGCAAAGCGTGCCGGGGTCGACTGGCCAACGCTCGACCATATCCGCGATTCTGTAAACCTGTTTCGCGCAGAGTTCGATTCAGTAGCGGCGGGGCTGGGGTTCATTCGGGCGATTGATCCTACTGAAGCCGATCGGCTGGGCTTGCCCCACTCCAAAGACTGGTATCTAAACGCGCGGGAGGTACGCATCGGTGGTGATGACCGCGTGGGCGTGCTCGCAACCGCTGAACAAACGATTCTCTTTGGGCAGTTCCTTGAAACCACGGGCTTGCCTGATGCCCAGTTCCTGACTCTGGCAATGACCCCCAGACCGTTTGATCCGGCCACCGTGCAGGGGACCGCGTAGGTACCGGGTCAAACACCGTCCCCGTGCTCAATGGCGCGCGTGACGGTTTCACAGCGGATGCTGGCGCTCCCCGTTGTGTATGACGCGCCACGCTCTTCGGCGCATCCCCATCGTCACCCTGAAACATGGGTGGCATGGGATTTGAATCAAGCCCGGTGGTGAGTATTCCCCTGGGCGATTGTCCCCGCCGCGATCGCGGCCCCGGAGTCCCTAAACAAATGGAGCAAGTCAATACGAATATCCCTGTATCATGCGATCCCGGTGTGGTCGATACCCTCGCGCCTGATCTTGTCATTGGGCATAACGACGCGGGGCCGATTCACGATCCATCAATCACAACAGCGCGTGCGATCTTTACAGGGCTGAGTGAATCCGCTGCACTGTTGGGCGATGCACAAGCCGCTATCAAGGCGGCGGGCCTGAATGATCCAACCACACGAGAGCGTGCGAGTAAGGCGGCGGGTTCGCATATGACCAAAGCGGGTAAACTCGTGGCCGATGGACTCGCCGCGATCGACGCCCGCGCCGCCCAGGTGCAGGTTGATATTGACGATGTACACCTGAACATCGGGGCCACCCGCCTTGATATTAATGAAAACGCACGGGCGGGCGAGGTACGAAGTTATCTTCGCAGCCTCCCCAAGTCCGAACGCCTGGAGACGATCCGCAAAGCGATCACGGTTGAGAAGGATCGAGCCGTAGCCGCCGCCATTCTGAGCGCTAGCCCATTGGCGGTGGGGCTTTCATCGAATGATGTCCAGGGTCTTCGTATGGACGCTGAAAGAGTCTTCGCGCCCGACCAGGTGCGCATCCGAGATGGAATCGCCAAGGTGCGGACAAGCATTGAAACAGCGGGGGCCGCGATCACAAAGCGATACGGAGAAATGATCGGAATCGGAGATAGCCCGGCGGCTCGTGCGGCTCGATCGCTCGCCGCCCTGGAAGGTGGTGCGGCGTAATGACGACCCCACCCACAAACGAGAACGACAACGCGACGCCGCCCAACAATGACGCGGCGAGCGTAGAGAAGTTGCAAGCCGCGTTGAAGGCTGAGCGTGAGGCACACAAAGCAACCAAAGCCCAGTACCTCGCGCCCGTACGCGAAGCCCTCACCCTGGGCGATGATGCGAGCCTGGACGATATCACCGCCGCCCTCACTACTCGCCTGGGCGAGGTAGACGCCCAACTGAAGGAACGCACCGATGCCCTCACTACTGAGCGTGACGACGCCATAGCACGCGCTGAGAAGATCGAAGATGAGTGGGCAGCCGACAAGATCACCGCTGCCCTGGGCAGTGCGTTCGCATCATCGGGCGCTGATAAACAGAATGCGGCTGACTTCATGGCATTGGCTACGCCGCTGTTCACTGTTGCAGACGACGGACGCACTGTCACACGCGATGACGCGCCCGGCGTTGTTCCTGGTCTCGATCCTGACCAGTGGATTGTTTCACAACTACGATCAGCCCGCCCGCATTGGTGGGCGCTGTCAGTTGGTGGCGGCGCGAAGGGCGGTGGTGGTATTCCATCGGGCATGGGTGATACCTCGTGCTTTGATCCAAGAAGCGCCAAGTTCAGCGTCACCGCTCAGTTTGCATATGAGAGTCATTATGGGCGAGCCGCCGCCGATGCCGCGATCGCTCGATTCAAGGGAGTGAGACGATGAGCCGCTATCACCACAACCTGGAGCGATACCGCGAAGCGGGGGCCGATGAATCAACGGCGGCGTGCATCAAGTACCTGAAGGACACGATGCGTGCAGACGGGATGTTTCCAATTGCCGATGACCGATTCAGACACCCAGGAATCGAAGCGATCGAAGAGGCGATAGAGAGTCACCCCGGTGCTGATCGCGGGTTGGTCAAAGACTACTGGACATACCGCCCGCGAGGTGTGGTATGAGGCCCTGCCCCTCCACAGTTCGTACGCCAAAGTGCCCCGGCCCACCACCGATTAAGAAACGGGGTTCGTAGTTGGCTAAGAAACGCGGTATTCCCCACGCCACAATCACCATTGAAGAGGCCGCTGAGCAACTAGGTACGAACCCGATGGCTATCTGGGAACTCATTCACCGGGGTGATTGCCCAGGGCTACAGCACTTTGGGCGGTATGTGATTGAGGCGAGCGCGTTGGAAGAGGTGTTGGAGGTACTGACCGATCCCGATGCGCCGCACCCCCACAATCGTCCTAGAATAGAAAGCGACAGATACCAAGTGCGCACGGAGATCGGACAATGACAAATCCAAAGCAAGTTCAAGGGGCGTGGAGACGCGGATGGACATTGGATGTGCAGACAATCTCTAGCACCTTCGCGGGTTACTATCCCAATGGCCGAGAGAAATTTGATACGATCCGCTCGGAAGTGGGCGAACTAGTCTACCAGTTAAAATACAAAGCACAGACAGGATCAGCGGACACGATCGCCGAAATGATGGCGGAGCATTTTGCCAATAAACCTATTATATTGTCACATATTGACTTGGTGCTTCCAATGCCTGCATCAACACGGCGGGCTGTTCAGCCAGTCTACTCGATCGCTTCTGAACTGGCGAAGAAACTGGAGAAGACTTACACAGAGAACGCGATCCAGAAAACAAAACAAACACCATCTCTTAAAAACATCACAGATGCAGAGGAACGGCGAGATGTACTGGAAGGTGCGTTTGAAGGTGTCAAAGCCCAACTTGAAGGAAAGGGAGTATTGCTCGTGGATGATCTTTATCGCTCTGGTGCAACTGCAAATGCAGTGACTCTTGCTCTTATAGCCGCCGGTGCATCTCGCGTATACTTTCTTGCGGCTACTCGCACAAGGAGCAACACATGACTTCCGTATTCATTGGGGGGTCGCGGCGTCTTGGGCGGATGAACTCCGAGTTGGCCCATCGCCTAAACAACATCATGGATAAACGGCTTTGCGTACTCGTGGGAGACGCAAACGGCTTCGATCGGGTAGCACAAACATATCTGGCAGATAATGGATACCGTGAGGTTATTGTCTACTGCACTTTGGGTGTATGTCGAAACAATGTAGGAGACTGGCAGATTCAGGCTATCGAGTACCATGGAACGGGCCGTGGGCGTGAGTTTTATACTGCAAAGGATGACGCCATGCTCCGCGAAGCGGATTACGGACTATTCGCATGGGACGGCAAGAGCCAGGGGACCCTTCGCAACGCTCGGATGATGGCGGATCGGCAGCGCCCTTCTTCGGTCTATGTTTCTCCGCTTCGCAGGTTTGTGACTGTCCGAACGCCTGAAGATGCCGCGAGACTATCGCGAGATATGGATAAGCATGCGGGGCAGACAGAAGAACTGTTTTCCGATTCATGGAAGGACACGGTCCCTATTAGTAATGGATGCTCTGACAGATCGCAGTAGGACTAGGCAACGGATTTAGCGGACGGACGACTAGAGGAGTACGATTCTACATGGTCGATTGGGCAAACACTCTCATTGCCGTTGCGGGATTCATCCTCGCAATTATCGCGCTTACTCAAACCAGCAGATCCAACCGTGAGGCAAGAGAAGCAAATAATATAAGTCGAGAAGCGAATGAGCATGCAGGCCGAGCCCTTCAACTCCAAGAGGACGAGAGCAATATCCGCCTGCTGATCGAGCCTCGGATGATGTGTGTTATCGGTGACGGCGAGGATGAGCGTCCGCGCCCGGTCGTGAAAGTGGTCAACCTCAGCGCCTTTCCAGTCACTATCGACGCGATCCATTGGAAGAATAACCGCGAGACCAACGGGCACTTCTATTGGAAAAACCCCACCATTGCCAACCCATTCGGCAAACTCCCTGTTCGTCTTCCACCCCGTGAATCGTTGACTGCTCTGGGCAGCCCCACAAGTTTCCAGAATCTTGATGACCTTGCTTCTGTCACTGCCGCCGTCGCCTACACCGCGTGTGGCGAGGACATAGAGGGCATGACCGATCAGTGGAAAGAAACGGTTGCTCGTATGGTGGCTGAGAACGAGGCGGAGAAGTAAAAGGGGCCAGCGACCCCTTGGACATGCGCCCGACGCTGACCATCACCCGCCCCACCACGCTCGTCCAGGGAGTCCGCGCGACCCGTCGTGCGTTCAAGGGGTCCGAGGGCTTAGAAGGCATCCAGCGGGAGATGGCGCGGTGGGCTGATTTGGCCTCAATCTGGGCAAACCGCACAGCCTACAGGGGTTTCCCATATCTGTACCGTGGACCCAAAACAAGCCCTTTTTGGCCATTCTCCAGAAATGAGAAAACCCCTATAAAAATAGGGGTTTCTTCAAAGTGGAGACGAAGAGATTCGAACTCTCGACCTCTTGCATGCCATGCAAGCGCTCTACCAACTGAGCTACGTCCCCGTATCAATCGTACATCCAACGAATCCACGATCTGGGATCACTATCGTAGTGATCCCGCCCCTGAGGTCAAGCATTCCCTGCGCTCGCCCGGCATCAATTCTCCAATCCCCCTACAGCCGCTCACCAGAACCGCCGATCCCACCCCTGAAAGGTCCGGATATGGTCTCTGCAAATCAACTCATCTGGTGGATCGATTGCACAGGAATCCTGCATTCTTGCGCCCAGATCTCGACCCCACCCGCCATCCAAGATGACGCTCCACCACACTTCGCACAAGGCCTGATCAACCCCATCATCCATTCAGGCACCATCACCCACATCCTCGGCAAGCCCGCAACCCTCACCATCACCCCACGCGAACTCTTCGATATCCTCGATACCCGATTCCCGCACACACGCTGGTGGATCCCGACCCAAAAACCCCAGGCCAACCCGCCTGCAAAGGTCTCCGTTCCAGCCCATCATTGATTGAAGTCTTGATGATGGGCGATCATCCAATCGACTACTTGCCTATCGCATGCATCAGCGCCGCTTTGCGCACCAGCACCCCACCCGAAACCTGATCCAGCACAACGGAGCGTTCCCCGTCAGCGACCGCCGCCGCGATTTCCACACCCCGATTCATCGGCCCCGGATGCATCACGATCGCGCCATCCTTCATCCGTCCCGCACGCGCCTCGCTCATCCCGAACCGCGCGTGGTATTCCCGGGTTGATGCGAGGACCGAACCGCCGCCGCGCTCGAACTGAATCCGCAACATCATCGCGGCATCACATTCACCCAGCACCGAATCAAAGTCGCTCGTCAATCCGCACCCAAGCGAACGCAACGATCCCGGCACCATCGAAGGCGGCCCCACCAACACCACCTCCGCACCCAGCGCCGTTAACAACCCCACATTGCTCCGCGCCACGCGCGATGACACCACATCACCGACGATCGCAATCTTCAAACCCGATAGATCCCATCCATCCTCGCGTGTGAACGATCGCCCGATCGCCAGCGCATCGGTCAGCGCCTGCGTCGGATGCTGGTGCGTGCCATCCCCCGCGTTGATGATCGCGCAATGGGTGTGTTCATCAATCAGCTCCGCCGCTCCCGACTGCCCGGCGCGAACCACCATCGCATCCACGCCCATCGCTTCGATGGTCCACGCGGTGTCGAGCAGCGTTTCGCCTTTGGCGACCGATGATCCCGCGCTCGTCAGGTCCACGACCTTCGCGCCCAGTGATTGCGCCGCGATGGAAAAACTCACCCGTGTCCGCGTCGAATCCTCGAAGAACACATTGGCCACGACTTTCCCTGCAAGCTCATCGCCACGCCACGCATCCGCGTGCGCCTTGTCAAGCAGCAACCGCGCCTGACCCGCATCGGCCTGTTCCATCGACAGCAGACTCCGGTCATTCCACATCAATCAACCCCTGAAATCGAACCAACCCAGTCAATCAGTTATCAACCTGACGGTACATCGCGCCATCATCAGCAGGCTCGGAAGCGGCGGGCGCTGCTGGCTGGTCCAACTCGCCTTCGTCCATCACCGGCTCATCATCCCAATCGTCGTTGGAAATGCTCTCGTCGTACGCGTTCACATCGTCCTCCACATCCATCGCATCGACTGCACCATCAATCGGGATATACAACGGAGGCGTAGGAACCGTCCCCGGCGACCAGTACTGCAAACGCTCCACATACCACGAACGATCACCACCATGCACCCACACCGTCACGCCCCCATCGGTCTCCGCGTCAATCGGGTACACCACATCAACCTTCCCAGACGCCCCACGCAACCAGATCCGAGAAATGTGATACACCGGAACGGACTCTTCCATCCCCTCATATGGGAGCATCGCACCCTTGGGCAATCGGCTCACAACGATCGATGCGGTTTCGGGTGTCGTTCCCGCAGGAAGATTCAACGCGTACCGACCCTGACTGTCACGCATCGGGTGCTTGAGGATCACACGGTCCAGCGCCGCGACCATCGATTTGATCGAAGCACCCGAGTTGGCATGCTTAAACGCCGGCGCACTGTTCGGCACAGGCACATTCGTGTAGCTCACGCACCCGCTCCCGAGCAACAACGCACCCCCCATGAGTACCGAGAATCCGAGAGCTTTCATATCAATGCTTGCCATAGCAACCTCCTGCTGCGTCTATCTGTGTCTTTCCCGCCAAGATCATAGTGCCCCATATCATCCAAAGCCCTCCCCGCACTTCCAACCGCTTCGATCACACTAGAATCACCCATGCCAAATCCATCCGACCAATCTCCCAAATCCTACATGATCGCACCAAAATCGACGCCACCAGCCGTCGCGCCAACCCCAACCGGACACCGCTACATCCTCGGCATCACCGGCGCTTCCGGAGCCGTCTACGCCGCAAGACTCCTCGAACAACTCCTCATCCAAGGCCACCAGGTCCACCTCGTTGTCACCGACTTCGGAAAGCGACTCCTCGCCGACGAAATGAACATCACCAGCGTCTCCCTAGAGACCCTCTGTCCCCACCTCGCCGCCGATCAACATGAATCTATCTATACAGCCAACCTCACCATCCACCCCAACAAAGATGTCGGCGCCTCCATCGCGTCAGGATCGTTCCTCCACCAAGGCATGGTCATCCTCCCCTGCTCCTCAACCTCCCTCGGTGCGATCGCATCGGGATCAGGATCAAACCTCCTGAGCCGCGCCGCCGCCGTGACGCTCAAAGAGCGCCACCCCCTCATCATCTGTCACCGCGAGTCCCCCCTCAACCTCATCGACATCGAAAACATGCGCACCCTCACCCTCGCCGGCGCCATCATCGCCCCCACCAACCCCGGACTCTACCTCCTCCCCACCACCATCGACGAACTCATCGACTTCACCGTCGGCAAGTCCCTCGATCTGCTGCAAATCCCCCACACCCTCAAAACCCGCTGGGAAGGATAAACCGGACCCACTTCAGTTCTTCGCGTACTGCTTCCGCCGATCATCCTTATTGAGCTCAACACTCACCCCACCACTGAGCCGAACAGAATCCGGCCCAAGCTCATCCCCAATAGCACGCACAAGCTCAGGTCGCATGTGCGTCTTCACACCCTTGCTCCCCTCCTGCCCCCCCGGCTCAACAAGCACCCAAGCGCCATCAATCTCCACAATCACCATCACCGGACGCGCACTCTTCCCAATCGAAAGATCATTCACATCCGCAGGAGTCTCAAGCACACCACGCACCCGATCAAGCACCTCCGCCGCGTTCCCGTTCACACGCGAACTCCGCACCATCACCTGGATCGTCCCCTGCTCAAGCGGATGCCCATCAATCGGCACGACCCGATCAAGGATAATCTGCGCATCACCACGCGAGTGATCCAATCGACCCATAAAGAACTTGGGCATATCCGTATCCGTCAGGTGCCCGAACTGCGCGTACACATTCGAGAACATCACCGCGTCCGTCGTCCCCGTCGCGTCCTCCACCGTCAGGATCGCCATCTTCTGCCCCGCGCTCCGACCATTCTTGGTCACAATCGTCCGCACCCCCTGCACCATCGCAGGCACAATCACCCGCTTGTCTTGTGGTAAGGATTTCAACTCCCCAACAGTCAAAGGCGTAAACACCCGAACCCAGTCCCCCCACTCCTCCATCGGATGACTCGACACATAAAACCCAAGCGTCTCCTTCTCCTGACGCAAAGTCTCCGCCTCGCTCCAACTTTCAGCCTGCACTAAAGGCGTCTCAGGCATCTCCGCCGTCTGCACCTCTTCGCCACCACCAAACCCAAACAGCGCCCCCTGCCCCGCCGCCTTATCCGCCGCGACCGACTGCCCCGCGCTCACCGCCGCCTCAATGCTCGCAACCATCGACGCGCGTTCTTCGCGCGAATGGATCGCATCAAAAGCACCAGCACGGATCAACGCCTCGATCGTCGCCTTGTTCACCGATCCCGAAGGCACCCGCTCACAGAACTCAAACAGACTCGCAAACGCCTTCCGCTCCGGATGCTCCGGATCAATCCCGATGTCGCGTTCCTTGACAATCGCCTCGATCGCCTTGGTCCCCGCACCCTTGATCGCCCGCATCCCAAACCGGACCTGCCCCCCCTGCGCACAAGGCTCTTCGCCATCGGCAAACACGACACTGAAATCCGTCCGCGAAAGATTCACATCCGGCGCATTCACTTCAACACCCGTCTTGATCGTCTCCCCAGTCTTGGGATCAACAAACCGCGTCCGCTTGCAATCATCCAGATACGGGATCCAGTCGCTGACCTTCTGCGCCTGCGATTCAAAGCTCAAGAACGATGACATGTAGTGGTTCGGGAAGTAGGTCTTCAGGTACGCCGTCTGATACGCCACAATCGCGTATCCAGTCGAGTGCGATTTGTTGAAGCCGTAGCCCGCGAACTTGAGGATCAAATCAAACAGCTCCTCAGCTTTGCTCGCCTCAAGCCCCTTCTCCCCAGCACCCTCAATGAACTTGGGACGCTCCGCATTGATGACACTTTCTTTCTTCTTACTGATCGCCTTAATCAACGAGTACGCGCTGCGCAGCGGGATCCCGCCAAGCTCATGCACGATCTGCATGACCTGCTCCTGATACACCATGACCCCGTAGGTCTCAGCCGTAAAGTGATCGACAATCGGATGCACCAAAGGCACCTGGTCCTGCCCATGCTTCCGCTTGTTGTAATCCGGAATCAGGTCCATAGGACCAGGCCGGAACAACGCGTTGGCCGCGATCAAATCTTCCAACCGGTCGGGTTTCATCTCCGTAAGCAACCGCCGCATACCACCGGATTCAAACTGGAACACCCCCGTCGTGTCCCCGCGCCGGAACATCTCAAACACAATCTGGTCATCGAACTTCAACCGATCCAGATCGAGCGGATGCGCCACCCCCTTGCCCTTCTTCTTCCCCACTGCATCCCAAATCTTCTCCTCAGGGAGCGTCTCAAGAATCCGCTCCTTCGCCCCCTCGATCACCGACAGCGTCCGCAATCCCAAAAAATCCATCTTGAGCAAACCCATCATCTCGCAGGTCGGCCCATCCCACTGCGTAATTACATCTTCGCTGCCGGATTGTTTGTAAAGAGGTACAACCTCATGCAGCGGACGCGTCGCAACGATCACCCCCGCCGCATGCACCGACGAGTGCCGCGCCTGACCCTCAAAGGTCCGACCCGTATCAATGATCCGACGAACCGTCGGATCCTTGTCGTACCAGTCCTTGAGATCAGGCTCCTGCTCAAGCGCCTTCTCAAGCGTGATCCCAAGCTCCTCCGGGATCAGCTTCGCAAGCTTGTCCGCATCCCCAAGCGGGAACTCCATCACCCGCGAAACATCCCGGATCGCCGCGCGTGCTTTCAATGTCCCGAAAGTAATGATCTGCGCCACATGCCCGTACTTCTCGCGCACATACTGGATCACCTCCCCGCGCCCGTTCTGGCACAGGTCAATATCAATATCGGGATACTCAGTTCGATCAGGATCTGTAAACCGCTCAAACAGCAATCCATAGTGCACCGGACACGCGTTGGATAAACCAAGCACATACCCCGCCATCGTCCCCACACCCGAACCACGCGCGATCGAAGGAATCCCGCGCTGCCGCCCCCAGTTCACAAAGTCCCACACGATCAGGAAGTACGCCGAGATCAGCTTGTCCGCAAGAATCTTGAGCTCGCGATTGAGCCGCGCCCACTTCTTCCAACCATCCGAGGCTTCACCCTCAAGCCCCTCAGGAATCTCATCAATCCCCTCAATCTGCTTATGGAGATGCTCCATAATCTCAGGCCCATACCGCCACACCATCCCCGCTTCACACAACAACCGCAGCGTCTTGTCACACTCCACCTTCAACGACGCCTGATCCAAATCCGGGTCATTCGCAGGCTCAAGCTCAAAGTTCGTACAGAAATCCTTAAACCACGCCGTCAGATCCCCACCAAACTCCTTCGCCGAATGCTTGGGAAGCTTGCTCTTCGCCGGCGCCTTCACCACCACCACCGGCGCATGGTTCGCACCAATCGGCAGCTCCACATCACACCGGTTCGCAATCGAAACCGTGTTGTCCAGCGACTCGATCCCCGCGTCCCCGATCTCCTCGTTGTTGTACTCCGCCGATTCAAAGATCGACCGCATCTCCTCCGGAGACTTCACATACAACTCCGTCGGATACCGCATCCGATCCGGATCGTTCTTCACCTTCCCCGTCGATATACAAATCAGCGTGTCGTGCGCATCGTGATCCTCTTCCATCAGGAAGTGCGAATCGTTATCGCACACCAAAGGCAGATCCAGTTCCCGCGCCAGCTTGATCACATGCGGATTGATCGAGTTCTGCAACCCAATATGATGCTGCAACTCCAGATAAAAACCAGGACCGTTCTGTGTCCCCTTGAAAGTGTCCCGATGCCAGATCGCAACATCGCGAGCCGCATCAAAGTGTGACTCATCCCGAGTCTGCTCATACTTGACCATGTGACGAGCAATCTCAGACCCAAGGTGACCATTGATCGCAATCAACCCCTCCGAATGCGACTCAAGAATCTCCCTGTCCATCCGAGGCTTGTAATAAAACCCATTGATATACGCCTCGGAACATAAGTAGAGCAGGTTCTCCCACCCCTTGTTGTTCTCCGCAAGCAGCACCAAGTGGTACCCACCATCCGCGACCCCTGTATAGGTCCGGTCATGCCGATCCCCCGGCGCGACATACGCCTCCACCCCAAGAATCGGCTTGATCCCCTGCTTCTTCGCGATGTTGTAGAACTTCACCGCCGCGTGCATATTGCCGTGGTCCGTGATCGCGACCGCGCCCATCCCGAGCTCTTTGACCCGCTTGACCAGCTTGTCCGTCCGATTCCCACCATCGAGGAGCGAGAACTCGGAGTGCAAATGCAGGTGTACAAACGACTTATCTGCAATCAATTCCGGCATCCGATCCTCCAACACACGCACCAACACACCCCGGCTCTTCTCCGCGAATAGTCATCCTAACAGCCCCCACTCCCCGCCGCATCCCAAGCATCCGAAAACCCCACAGCCGACACCATATTCACGGGAAATGCCCCACCAGCCCACTCATCCCTGACAACAGGCTCACACCCCCGAAACGCACCAACCATTCCAGTTTCGTGAAAATCCACCAATTTCATACGAATTTACCAAAAACTACTTTCCTTTCCTTTCCGTATACACAAACATATGTGCAGAGAGAACCCGCAAACCCCAGCAGTTCAGGGGATTGCATGAACAAGAAGAGAGAAAAATCAATGAAGTTCACCACCACCATCGCGTCCATCGCGATCCTTGCTGGCACCGCCACCGCTGATGTCTTCAGCGACTGGAACTTGGTCGTCCGCAACGATCTCCACATCACCTCCGAAGTCGACGGCTCCGCCATGATCGGCGGCTCCGTCTTCGGAACATCCAAGTACGCCGTCCAAGGCGTCACCTCCTCGACCGGCGACGGCCTGGTCGTCGGTGGCAACCTCGGCGCTGGATCAAACTACCAAATCAACAACGGCGGAAACCTCCGTATCGCCGGCAATGTCAACGGAAACGCAAACCTCAACGGCGGCGGATCCACCATCAACGACGCCGGTGTCCCAAACATGGTCAACAACGCCATGAACCAAGCCGCCAGCCTCAGCAGCTACTTCGCTGGTTTCAGCTCCACAGGCACCGTCGACGGCGGAGGAAACATGAATGTCTCCTCCACCACAGTCGTTGACAACCAAAATGTCGCCTTCTTCTCCCTCAACCAGTCCAGCATCAACGGACTCGGTCAGCTCAACCTCAACTTCGGATCCGCCGACACCGTCGTCATCAACTTCGATGCCGCAGCCAACGGCGGCATCGCCAACTTCAACGCACCACCAAACCTCATCGGTGGGTTCAACCAGAACAACTCCACACGGATCGTCTGGAACTTCCTCAACACCACCGAACTCAACATCAACAACTCGTTCAACGGCATGGTCCTCGCGACCTCCGCTGAACTCAACCTCCTCGGCGGCGGACTCAACGGCTCCGTCTTCGTCGACTCCGTCGCAACCATGAACGCCGAGATCCGCCGCAACACCTACACCGGCGCGATCCCAACCCCAGGATCACTCGCACTCATCGGCTTCAGCGGCCTGATCGTCGCCCGCCGTAAACGCGCCTAAACGACTTCAAAAAAGCAAGTTACCATCCCAAACCACCCCC